>ERZ1023453.6-NODE-6-length-255497-cov-326.244701_pt1 | contig 255497 bp, 230 predicted proteins | sample MGYA00380525_ERZ1023453 | MGnify/ENA primary metagenome ERZ1023453 (study PRJEB33173, sample SAMEA4830419) | metagenome | study: EMG produced TPA metagenomics assembly of the PRJEB25223 data set... | reverse complement strand
AAGCCGCAACGCTACGCGTTACGGCTTCCATCAAAAGCTTAACTGACAAGCATTAAGCCGATGGCTGGGTTTTTACTGACAGCGAGTTTTTCTCTTTAGAACAGGCTACTGTTCACTGTCATATTGTTATTACTTGATTTAAATGAATAGGTCGTACTCCCTACTCTACATGAAAAAGTGAGTAGGTCGCCGCCACCCAACATTCCCACTCCTACCACTGGATAGCTTATTTGCCCTGAAGCAGCTAATACGACACTAAAAGTATTCCCTGCTCCGCCGTTTTGGTATACAGATGTCCTCTTGTTAAATGAATAAGTCTTTGTATTAGCATTAAAAGTAGAACTATCATTACTCCAGTAAGACGCTGCAAAGGTATGGCGATTTGCCATAGTCGTATTCGCATTTGCTGCAAAACCCGTCCCACCGTTCCCGACCACAGTTACGCTATCACATTGCATTGGCGTCCCTGCGGAGGTCAGAAAACGAACCGCTGAGTTAAACTCCCTGTAAGTACTGCCGTTACTTCCCCCCTGATAAGACCACCAGGCATTTATTTGCGCTGTTGCCGGAGGTGGAGTGGTCAGCGTCACTGTCACACCGTTATCCGCACTCGAAATAGTGCCTGCTGGAAGCCCATACGAAACCCAGAACCTTACGCTTCCTGCCGTTGTTCCGGCTTTCACTGTCTTGTAGTACACCCCATCCGTGGTACTGGCCAGAGCATATTCGGTTCCCGTCACAATCAGCGTGCCGTCAGTGTTTTTCAACAACGAATCCGTGCCTGCCTTTATCCTGAGACCCGTCAGATTTTTAACCGGGTTCCCGTTCGCATCTTTAACGGTGACAACCACTCTTGTTTCGTTAGAACCATTGGCAACCAGCGACGTGCTTGTCACCAGAGCAGTACCATCCGTTCTGGATGACAGTCTTATCGATGTGTTGGCACTGGATGGAGTGTCCGCGACCAGATTAACCGTCACACCATTATCCGCATCCGAAATAGTGCCTCCAGGAAGGCCATACGAAACCCAGAACTTCACGCTTCCTGCCTTTGTTCCTGCTTTCACTGTCTTGTAGTACACCCCATCCGTAGTACTGGCCAGAGCATATTCGGTTCCCTCCGCTATCAGAGTGCCGTCAGTGTTTTTCAACAACGAACCCGTACCTGCCTTTATCCTGAGATCAGTCAGATCCTTAACCGGGTTCCCGTTCGCATCTTTAACGGTGACAACCACTCTTGTTTCGTTAGAACCATTGGCAACCAGCGACGTGCTTGTCACCAGAGCAGTACCATCCGTTCTGGATGACAGTCTTATCGATGTGTTGGCACTGGATGGAGAACCTGCCGTCAGGTTAACCGTGGCATTATTACTGCCTGCAGGGATCACACCGGGGTTAAGTCCACCCGTCACGCTGAACTTAACGGTACCGGCTGTTTTTCTGGACCAAACGTTCCGGTAATACACCCCGTCAACACCTGAGGCTATCATGTCAAAATCAGTCCCTTGCGTCATCGAGACGCCACCTGAAGTCAGCAGACCGCCTCCCGACTGCGCCGCTATCTTCAGGCGCAGATCGTTAACACCGTTTCCATTCGCATCCTTCACCGTGACGACAACTCTGGTATAGCTGCTGCCATCAGCCACTATCGATTTCGTGCTCGTAAGCGCGGTACCATTCGTTTCGGATGACAGGTATATCCCGGCAACGGACGGGTCGCCTGCCGTCAGGTTAACCGTGACATTATTACGGCCAGTAGGAATCACGCCTGGATTGAGTCCTCCCGTCACGCTGAAGGTGACTGTGCCGCTTGTGTTTCCGGACCAAACGTTCAGGTAATACACCCCCTCAACATTTGAGGCTATCATGTCAAAATCAGTCCCTTGCGTCATCGAGACGCCGCCTGAAGTCAGCAGACCGCCTCCCGACTGTGCCGCGATCTTCAGGTCCAAATCCTTGACACCGTTTCCGTTCGCATCCTCCACCTTGACAACAACCCTTGTAAAGTTGCTGTTAGCAACAGCCACTAACGATTTCGTTGACTCAAGCGCGGTACCATCCGCTTCGGATGACAGGTATATCCCGGCAACGGACGGAGCGCCCGCTGTCAGATTAACCGTCACATTATTACTGCCTGCGGGGAGCACGCCTGGATTCAGCCCATCTGTCACGCTGAATGTGACCGTGCCCGTTCTTGTTCCGGCCCACACGCTCAGGTAATAGACCCCGTCCTCCGTTCCGGCCACCATGTCAAAATCGGTCCCTTGCGTCATCGATACGTTGTTTGCATTTCTCAGCAAACCGCCGCCCGACTGCGCCGCGATCTTCAGGCGCAGACCGGTAACACCGTTTCCGTTCGCATCCTCCACCTTGACAACAACTCTCGTATAGCTGCTGCCATTAGCCACTAACGATTTCGTCGCCTCAAGCCCGGTACCATCCGTTTCGGATGACAGGTATATCCCGGCTACGGACTGCTCGCCTGCCGTCAGGTTAACCGTCACATTATTTTGGCCTGCGGGGATCACACCGGGGTTAAGTCCACCCGTCACGCTGAACTTCACGGTACCGCTTGTTGTTTGGGCCCAGACGCTCAGGTAATACACCCCGTCACCCGTTCCGGGGGCCATCGTAAAATCGGTCCCTTCCGTTATCGATACGCCGTTTGCATTTTTCAGCAAACCGCCGCCCGACTGCGCCGCGATCGTCAGGGGCAGACCATTAATACCGTGCCCGTTCGCATCTCTCACCGTGACGACAACCCTGGTATACGAATAGCTGTTGCCATCAGCCACTAACGATTTCGTCGCCTCAAGCCCGGTGCCATCCCTTTCGGATGACAGGTATATCCCGGCAATGGACTGCTCACCTGCCGCCAGGTTAATCGTGACATTATTAGTGCCAGGGGTGATAAGGTCTTGCGGCAGCCCATTAGTGACGTTGAACACGACGGTGCCGAGCGTTGTTCCGGCTTTCAGCGTCAGGTAATACACCCCATCAGCTGTACCAGGCTCAAATCCTCCATACTCCGTTCCCCCGGCTATTTCTGTACCCGAAACGGTACTCAGTAGTCCACCTGTGCTTGTTAGTACCCTGAGCCCATCCTCCAGCCCCGTCACACCGTGTCCGTTCGCATCCTTCACTACGATCACAATATTTTTCCGATCGGTACCATTGGCTGCCAGGGTTGTGGTTCTCGACGCAATATCGGTACCATCCGTTTCGGATGACAGGTAAACACCCGCACTGGCTGGTTCGCCGGCAGTCAGGTTGACCGTCACACTATTACTGGTAATAGCGATATCATTTTCTGTTAATCCTGAAGTGACGCTGAATCTCACCGATCCCGTATCCGTACCTGCCACGACGGTTTTGTAATACACGCCATCCGTCGTACTGGGAACCAGGTCATATTCAGTCCCCGCCGTCATCACGCTACCTGCAATTTCCTTCATCAGAGACTGATTTGCTTTTATCTTCAGACCCGTCAGGCCAACAGCTGGTCTCTGATCCTGATCCTTAATAACGACAACCACTCGCGTCTGATCCGTGCCGTTTGCAGCTATCGAGATGTCACTGCTGAGATCGGTCCCGTCCGTCTCAGGTGAGAGGGAAATTGTTGCGGTGTATATCTCATACCTTACAAACGTCACATCCGCACTGACCGGCGTATCACTTCCCAGGCTGGCGTTCACCGTAAAGGTCCCCACCACCGTACTGGTCAGCGGCACCTCAAGTTCACCATTATTGTTAGTAGTGGCACTCAGAGTGGCTGCGTTATTGCTGAACAAAGGGCCATCTGCCGGGACACTCAGCGTTACAGTATGGGTACCCGCCAGCGCGTTATTTTGCGCATCCACGACCTTCAGCGTTACCGGGTGCGGATCCGCTCCGGTCGCGGTTTTCGTGTCAGCAGAGGTTTCGATGATCAGTCGTGCCGTGCTGAGATCCGCCGCAAATGTCACCTGTGTACTGACCGCTGTACCACTCCCCAGACGGGCACTCACCGTAAAGGTTCCCGCCACCATACTGGTCAGCGGCACCTCCAGTTCACCGTTGTCGTCAGTGTTGGCACTCAGACTCACGCCGTCATTACTGAAGAGTGGACCTGCTGTCGGCACTTCCAGCCTCACGGCACGGACGCCAGCCAGTGCGTTACCCTGCGCATCCTCGACCTTCAGCGTGACCGGATGCGAATCCGTTCCGTTCGCGGTTGTCGCGTCTGAAGATGTTTCAATAACCAGTCGTGCCGTGCTGGCATCCGCCGCAAACCTCACCTGCGCACTGACCGGTGTATTACTTCCCAGACGGGCGCTCACCGTAAAGGTTCCCGCCACCGCACTGGTCAGCGACACCTCCAGCTCACCGTTATTGTTAGTACTGGTACTCAGAGTAGCTGCGTTATTGCTGCTGAACAGAGGACCATCTGCCGGGACACTCAGCGTCACGTTATGGACGCTGGTCAGCGCGTTACCCCGCGCATCTTCGACTTTCAGCGTGACCGGATGCCTGTCCGTTCCATTCGCGATGGTCGCATCTGAAGACGTTTCGATAACCAGTTGTGCCGTGCTGGCATCCGCGATAAACGCGACTTCCGCGCTGCCGTTCAGCGACAGACTTGCCGCTGCGGCGGACACCGCAAAGGTTCCCGCCACGATGCTGGTCAGCGTCACCGTTACCGTGCCGTTATCATCGGTGGTACCGCTGGCCTCTCCGCTAAACGCCGGTCCACTGTCTGCGGTAAAGCTCACCGGCTGGCTCTGCAGCGGGTTGCCGCCCGCATCCGTCAGCGTCGCCGTCACCGTCCGGGTGGCCGTGCCGTTTGCCGCTGCGGCTTCCTCGCTGTCAGCGGCCACGGTCAGGCGTGCCGTGCTGATATCTGCCGCGAACCTCACCTGCGCACTGACCGGTGTATTACTTCCCAGACGGGCGCTCACCGCAAAGGTTCCCGCCACCGCACTGGTCAGCGACACCTCCAGCTCACCGTTACTGTTAGTACTGGTACCCAGAGTAGCTGTGTTATTGCTGCTGAACAGAGGACCATCTGCCGGGACACTCAGCGTCACGTTATGGACGCTGGTCAGCGCGTTACCCCGCGCATCTTCGACTTTCAGCGTGACCGGATGCCTGTCCGTTCCATTCGCGATGGTCGCATCTGAAGACGTTTCGATAACCAGTTGTGCCGTGCTGGCATCCGCGATAAACGCGACTTCCGCGCTGCCGTTCAGCGACAGACTTGCCGCTGCGGCGGACACCGCAAAGGTTCCCGCCACGATGCTGGTCAGCGTCACCGTTACCGTGCCGTTATCATCGGTGGTACCGCTGGCCTCTCCGCTAAACGCCGGTCCACTGTCTGCGGTAAAGCTCACCGGCTGGCTCTGCAGCGGGTTGCCGCCCGCATCCGTCAGCGTCGCCGTCACCGTCCGGGTGGCCGTGCCGTTTGCCGCTGCGGCTTCCTCGCTGTCAGCGGCCACGGTCAGGCGTGCCGTGCTGATATCTGCCGCGAACCTCACCTGCGCACTGACCGGTGTATTACTTCCCAGACGGGCGCTCACCGCAAAGGTTCCCGCCACCGCACTGGTCAGCGACACCTCCAGCTCACCGTTACTGTTAGTACTGGTACCCAGAGTAGCTGTGTTATTGCTGCTGAACAGAGGACCATCTGCCGGGACACTCAGCGTCACGTTATGGACGCTGGTCAGCGCGTTACCCCGCGCATCTTCGACTTTCAGCGTGACCGGATGCCTGTCCGTTCCATTCGCGATGGTCGCATCTGAAGACGTTTCGATAACCAGTTGTGCCGTGCTGGCATCCGCGATAAACGCGACTTCCGCGCTGCCGTTCAGCGACAGACTTGCCGCTGCGGCGGACACCGCAAAGGTTCCCGCCACGATGCTGGTCAGCGTCACCGTTACCGTGCCGTTATCATCGGTGGTACCGCTGGCCTCTCCGCTAAACGCCGGTCCACTGTCTGCGGTAAAGCTCACCGGCTGGCTCTGCAGCGGGTTGCCGCCCGCATCCGTCAGCGTCGCCGTCACCGTCCGGGTGGCCGTGCCGTTTGCCGCTGCGGCTTCCCCGGTGTCTGCAGTCACGGTCAGTTGTGCCGTGTTGGTATCTGCCACAAACGCCACGTTCACGCTCTGGCTGCTGCCGTTGATCGACGCTGTCACGGTCACATCACCTGCCACCAGGCTGGTCAGCGACATAGTTATGGTACCGGCGCCATTGGTCGTACCGCTGGCCGCAATCGTCGCCCCGTTGTCGGCGCTGAAGTTCACGACCTGGTCAGGCAAAGGGGTTCCTCGCGCATCCGTTACCGTCGCCTTCACCCGGTTGGTCGTCACCCCGTCAGCCCGCGCCCCTGTATCCACGACCTCCAGTGCCCCGGCGGCAATCCGTGCCGTACCGGTGTCGGCCACAAACGCCACTTCCACGCTTTCACTGCTGTTGTTGATCGACGCCGTTACCGTCGAATCACCCACTACCGGACTGGTCAGCGTCATGGTCACCGTGCCGTCATCACCGGTTGTACCGCTGGCCGCAATCGTCGCCCCGTTATCGGCGCTGAAGTTCACGACCTGGCCGGCCAGGAGGTTCCCGTTCGCATCCGTCACCGTCGCCTTCACGCTGTTTGGCGTCTCACCGTCCGCCAGCGCCCCGTTGATCACCCGCACCAGCGCGCCGTCGGCGAGCCGCGCCGTACTGGCGTCAGCGATAAACGTCACGCTCACGCTCCGGCTGCTGTTATTGATTGACGCCGTCACCGTGGCGTCACCCGCCACCGTGCTGGTCAGCGTCATGAGCACCGTGCCGTCATCACCGGTCGTGCCGCTGGCCGCAATCGTCGCCCCGTTATTCACGCTGAAGTTCACGATCTGTCCGGCCAGGAGGTTCCCCTGCGCGTCCGTCACCGTCGCCTTCACGCTGTTGGGCGTCTCCCCGTCCGCCAGCGCCCCGTTGCTCACCCGCACCAGGGCACCGTCGGCGATCTGCGCCGTACTGGCATCTGCCGTAAACGTCACGCTCACGCTCCGGCTGCTGCCGTTGATCGATGCCGTCACGGTGGCGTCACCCGCCACCGGGCTGGTCAGCGTCATGGTCACCGTGCCGTCGGTACCGGTCGTGCCGCTGGCCGCAATCGTCGCCCCGTTATCGGCACTGAAGTTCACGACCTGACCGGCCAGGAGGTTCCCCTGCGCGTCTGTCACCGTCGCCTTCACGCTGTTGGTCGCAATATTGTTCGCCAGCGCCCCGTTGATCACCCGCTCCAGGGCACCGTCGGCAATCTGTGCCGTACCGGTGTCGGCCACAAACGTCACGTTCACGCTCCGGCTGCTGCCGTTGATCGATGCCGTCACCGTGGCGTCACCCGCCACCGGGCTGGTCAGCGTCATGGTCACCGTGCCGTCATCACCGGTCGTGCCGCTGGCCGCAATCGTCGCCCCGTTATTGGCGCTGAAGTTCACGACCTGACCAGAGAGAGGGTTCCCCTGTGCGTCCGTCACCGTCGCCTTCACGCTGTTGGGCGTCGACCCGTCCGCCAGCGCCCCGTTGACCATCCGCTCCAGGGCGCCGTCGGCGAGCTGCGCCGTTCCGGCGTCAGCCGTGAACGTCACGCTCACGCTCCGGCTGCTGTTATTGATTGACGCCGTCACCGTGGCGTCACCCGCCACCAGGCTGGTCAGCGTCATGGTCACCGTGCCGTCGGCACCGCTCGTGCCGCTGGCCGCAATCGTCGCCCCGTTATCGGCGCTGAAGTTCACCACCTGGCCGGCCAGGAGGTTCCCCTGCGCGTCCGTCACCGTCGCCTTCACGCTGTTGGTCGACGTTCCGTCCGCCAGCGCCCCGTTGTTCACCCGCTCCAGGGCACCGTCGGCAATCTGTGCCGTACCGGTGTCGGCCGTGAACGTCACGCTCACGCTCCGGCTGCTGTTATTGATTGACGCCGTCACCGTGGCGTCACCCGCCACCGGGCTGGTCAGCGTCATGGTCACGCTGCCGTCGCTGCCGGTCGTGCCGCTGCCGGCAATCGTCGCCCCGTTATCGGCGCTGAAGTTCACGACCTGACCGGCCAGGAGGTTCCCCTGCGCATCCGTCACCGTCGCCTTCACGCTGTTGGTCGCGATATTGTTCGCCAGCGCCCCGTTGATCACCCGCTCCAGCGCGCCGTCGGCGATCTGCCCCGTGCTGGCATCTGCCGTAAACGTCACGTCCACGCTCCGGCTGCTGCCGTTGATCGATGCCGTTACCGTGGCATCGCCTGCCACCAGGCTGGTCAGCGTCATGGTCACGCTGCCGTCATCACCGGTCGTGCCGCTGCCCGCAATCGTCGCCCCGTTATCGGCGCTGAAGTTCACGATCTGGCCAGAGAGAGGGTTCCCCTGCGCGTCCGTCACCGTCGCCTTCACGCTGTTGGTCGCCGAGCCGTTCGCCACGGCATCGTTGATCACCCTTTCCAGCGCGCCATCGGCGATCTGCGCCGATCCGGCGTCGGCCGTAAAGGTCACCCTTACGCTCTCACTGCTGCCGTTGATCGACGCCGTTACCGTCGCCTCTCCCGCCACCGTGCTGGTCAACGTCATGATAACGCTGCCATCAGGACCGGTCGTGCCGCTGGCCGCAATACTCGCCCCGTTATCGGCGCTGAAGCTCACGACCTTGTCAGCCAGAGGGTTCCCCTCTGCGTCAGTCAGCGTCACCTTCACGCTGTTCGGTAAAACACCATCCGCAATGGCGTTATCCGTGACCACACTGAAATCCATAGCAACAACGGAAGCAACAAAGGTCACCGGTTTACGCAGAGAAGACAGGGCTGAACCATTCACCACTGGCGCCATCCAGGCTTCGCCAGCAATATTGCCGGATACGGTGGCAACATAAACCCCGGCGCTGACTTCACGAACGCTGCTGATCGTCAGTCCACCAAGGGAGGATTCGTGTTGCAGGATCTCCGGATTCAACGACGAGATCGGCAGACTCTGTTCGTCCATCGCGCGGAAAGTCATCGTGGCCGTCGTGACGCCATCGGCTTCAATGATGGCAACACGGGCATTCGGATCGTCCGTAGGGACAATTTCAAAGCTTGAATTTTCAGCATGAACGGCTGACTGTTCCACAAAGATGTATGTGGAAGCCTGCGGAGAGTGGTTACCCGCTTTATCATGGGCAACCGCACTAATCACATACGTGTTAGCGTCGATTCCGCCGGTTTTCCAGAGAGGCAGGGTAACCACGCACTGCGTATTGGCTGTACAGGTCACTTCCCCGCCAGCGGCACGGAGTGCGCTGTCATCCCATACAATACGCTCAAGCCCGTGTCGGGCATTGACCACCACATCCAGGGAAAGACGATCGCCCTGATAGCCACGTAAAGCGTCGGCCATTTTCAACGTCAGGTTATTTTTCTCCCGGTACTCCAGGACAATATTGTTGTTACGATCGACCAGATGATAACGACTGCCCGCCAGGGTTCGCATCTGTCCCACGGCGTCAGTATCAAGAAGTTTGTGCAGAGGAGTATCAAACTGCCAGGAAAATTCCACGCCCAGACGGGTGTCATTTTCACCGCCTTCACCCATGCGATGATCGGCGCTGAGCGTCATCAACGGGAACGGGGTGTAGCTCAGTCCTGCCGTCACTGCCCGCGGATCCTGCTGGCGATTATCCCGGCCAAAGAGGCCGACCTCTTTACCGTAGTACTGCTCATAAACAAGTTTTCCACCCAATTGTGGATAAACCGGCAGATACCCTTCGCCGCGAATGTCCCAGCCGTTAGCCGGACGCGCTTCGTAATCGGCCAGATCGGACGCATCTTTCCACCCTGACAGGCGAAAATAACCATTCGCCGCCAGTTTCAGATAATCCCGACCGTATTCCAGCCCCATCCCCATACGGGAGTGTTCACCTGAAAAATCATAGTCATAGAATGCGTTAACACCGGCCATCCAGTCCGGTGTGTAATAGCGATATCCGGCCCCCAGGTTTCCTTGGGTCCGGTCATCGGTACGGTGCAAACTGTGCTGAGAAAAAAGTAACGTATCTGGACTGTCATACCAGGGGATCAGTAAATCAACGGAAGAATTTTTCAGAGAGAATTCTTCGTCAACCTGCACTTTAACCCGCGCCGTCCCCACACGGTTAAGCCACTGTTCTATTTCAGCACTGGCTTTCCCGGTCGCCATCTGTCGGGCTATACCTGCCGCCGCATCGCCGCTGGCATTATTCAGAAACTGCCCTGTCTTGCTTGCCAGCTGTGCCGCCTGGGTTTCTGTCGCCTTCTCGCTTTCATCCCCGCTCTTCTCATCACCAGCAGGACTTCCCCCCAGAGTGGGGAGCTCGCTGGCTGAAGCAGAAACCGCCTGTTGCTCTGAAGGGGTTTGATACCATTTGACCTGCGCGGCGCGCACTGCTGGCGTGAACGCCAGCATCAGTGGCAGGAAAAATTGCAGGGCGATGTTAACCCATACCCAGAAACGAAACTGCCGGGAAAAGGAAATACCTTTCCGGGGTTCGGACTGAGTAACCCGGTGAATTTCAGAAGAATGGGGACGTGGCGACATGTGTTTTATCCTTATAACTTTTCTACTTAATCCTGGTAACCTGTTTTACAGATGCGATTTGTCAAAAAAACTAATTTCCCAGTTGCATCAGACTGTTACTAATTTTCTGTACGTATATATACGTGGCGTTGTTTTGTCATTAATCAGAAAGAACCCTTTATCTTTGGCGTGTATAAATAGTTCATTCCCGACAGAAAATTTATAAAATCTTCTTTCTATATTTTATATATCCTGCCTCGGGCAGTAACAGAAAAATACAGAACGGCGAAATCGATAAGAAACCAAATTATTTACCTAAATTTCTTTAAGCATTATAAGTCTCAATGGTGTTGATTAAATCCGGGTTATTGAATAAGCATTGCAGAAGTAAAATAAACTTTTAAATCATATTAATTTAGGATAAAACACTGCAAAGAAAAACATAAGCAGATTATAAATTCAAAATAGCATTAAATATAATGTCAAACGTTCAGAAATAAGGACTTATTCCCATGAAGATATAAACGTTTTTATCTACACAAATTGAAATAATAATTCCATTGTTACTGCAGCGTTAAAAAAATTAACAGCGAATGTTATTTACTTTTTCCTACTCTATTTACGTTGAATTTCTCCGTCACCTTTTGAAAACTATCGCCACAAAATGTGTTTACCCGTAGCAAAATAGAGCCAGGACATTCCTCACATATATTCAAATTCCGAAAATAACCGCGACGCGCCTTTGCCGGTTCGCGGAACGCAGCAAACAAAAAGTGCACTAAAATACCGGTTATTTCCCAGGGTAAATACCAACTGCTACTGCGCATAAACGGGTATATCGGGACGCGTCAGACACTTGTTATCATTTCAATGCCGCCCTGACCCGGCAGAAAGCGTCCGGGAACCAGTATCTCAAAACGACAGCATAGCAATGCCACACCGTCAAAACAAAAGATAAATTAAATAAAACAATTGTATTCCTCTAAAACAGTATTATTACTGCCACTCTACTTTCCCAGCCGCCAGACGTTACCTTAAAAATCCACACCCCTCTCTTAAAATCAATAAAAACACTTTTATTACAATAATTTAAATCAAAAAAACGATCCTGGGATTCATGAAGGATCGGCAATCCCATGCAAGATAGCTCGAATTATCTCCGGTTCAAAAAATCTACATGCATCACAAACACGCTTACATTTGATAATGTATAGTTTTCATATGACAAGGCAATGACTATTCTTGTGTACAAGGAGAACTGTTATGACGGATTCAATTCCATCAGGTTACAAACCGCTGACATGTGACACCCTGCCTGGCTATCTCTCATCCAGACTGACCCCTGCATGCGAACCTGGAGGGCTGCCTGAAGAGTGGAAAGTTTCAGAAGTGGGGGACGGAAACCTGAACATGGTGTTTATTGTTGAGGGGGCGAATAAAACGATCATTGTAAAACAGGCTCTGCCCTGGCTTCGCGCAGGAGGCGAAGGATGGCCTTTATCTCTGAGCCGTGCAGGTTTTGAGTACAATGTCTTATGTCAGGAAGCAAAGTACGCGGGCCATACACTGATACCACAGGTCTATTTTTACGACCCGGATATGGCACTGTTTGCCATGGAGTACCTGACGCCACACGTCATTCTTCGTAAGGAGCTGATCAACGGTAAAAAATTTCCAAAACTTGCTGAAGATATCGGAACATTTTTAGCCCAAACCCTCTTCCACACTTCCGACATTGGCATGCCGGCCGATCGGAAAAAAGCGCTTACCGCAGAATTCGCCTTGAATCATGAGCTGTGCAAAATAACGGAAGACCTGATCTTCAGTGAGCCCTATTACAACGCTGAACGGAATGACTGGACCTCTCCTGAACTGGACGATGCCGTCCATAACGCCTGGGCTGATACAGAGATGCTCCAGGTCGCCATGCGTTATAAGTACAAATTTATGACGGAAGCGCAGGCATTGTTACATGGCGATCTTCATTCAGGTTCAATCATGGTGACCGACACGGATACAAAAGTGATTGATCCAGAATTCGGTTTCATGGGGCCAATGGCGTTTGATATCGGCAACTATATCGGGAATCTTCTGTTAGCTTTCTTCTCACGTCCTGGATGGGATGCGAATGAGCAAAGCCGCACCGCTTATCAGGAATGGCTACTTCAGCAGATTGTAGAGACCTGGTCTGTTTTCACCCGGGAGTTCCGCCAATTGTGGAACAACAAAACACAGGGCGAAGCATGGCCAACAGAAATATATCAACAGAACAAGCCCGCACTGAAGGACGCGCAGGATCAGTTTTTTGCAACGCTGCTTGAAGATTCTCTGGTAAACGCCGGCATGGAAATGAATCGCCGGATTATCGGTTTTGCTGGCGTTGCCGAGCTAAAACTGATTGAAAATACAGCGCTTCGCGCAGAATGTGAACGACGTGCATTGACCATGGCACGCGATCTTATCGTCAATGCCCGCCAGTTTAAAAATATGGATTCCGTCATCCAGTCTGCGAAGGTTAAGTAAGAGGTCATTATGAATATTAAAGGTAAACACTACCGTACGGTCTGGGTTTCCGGGGATGGAAAAGCGGTAGAAATCATCGATCAGACCAGGTTGCCTTTTAAGTTTGAGGTGGTGGCGCTTACCTCTGCGGAGATGGCCGCAACGGCTATTCAGGAAATGTGGGTTCGCGGCGCCCCGCTTATTGGTGTCGTTGCAGCATACGGTATCGCGTTGGGTATGAATCACGACGCCAGTGATAATGGTCTGCAGCGTTACTATGACCTTCTCATCAAGACTCGTCCGACGGCAATTAACCTTAAATGGGCTCTCGACAGGGTGGTCGCCACACTGAAAGATCTTTCCGTACCAGATCGTCAGGATGCAGCCTGGGCGCTCGCGGCAGAAATTGCCGAGGAAGATGTCGCGTTATGTGAACAAATTGGATTACATGGTGCAGAAGTCATCCGCGAAATAGCCCAGAAAAAACCGGCCGGGAGTGTGGTCAATATCCTGACGCACTGTAACGCAGGCTGGTTAGCAACTGTAGACTGGGGAACAGCGCTTTCTCCCATTTATAAAGCACATGAAAACGGAATTCCCGTTCATGTCTGGGTGGATGAAACGCGGCCGCGCAATCAGGGTGGGCTCACGGCATTTGAACTGGGCTCACATGGTATTCCTCATACCTTGATTGCCGATAATGCGGGTGGTCACTTGATGCAGCATGGTGACGTTGATCTCTGCATTGTGGGTACCGACCGAACGACAGCCAGAGGGGATGTCTGTAATAAAATAGGCACCTATCTTAAGGCACTGGCAGCCCATGATAACCATGTCCCCTTTTACGTCGCTTTACCTTCACCCACCATTGACTGGACCATCGAAGACGGAAAAACCATTCCGATTGAGCAACGTGACGGAAAAGAACAGTCGCATGTCTACGGGATAAACCCTCAGGGAGAGTTGAGCTGGGTTAATACTGCCCCCGAAGGAACCCGTTGTGGAAACTACGCTTTCGACGTCACGCCTGCCAGATATATTACTGGCCTCATTACTGAACGGGGAGTCTGTGCTGCGAATGAGTCAGCCCTGGCGGGTATGTTTGCTGACCTGAAGAGTAAAGCGCGCTAGCGGCATTGAAGCGATTTTCACTGCTGTTAAGGAGCAGGAATGGAAAGGAAAAAGTTAGCAGAAAATATCATTTCCACTTGTCGGGAAATGAATGCTTCAGGTCTTAATCAAGGAACCTCTGGTAATGTGAGTGCCAGATATGCCGGTGGCATGTTGATTACACCGAGTGGGATCGCCTATTCAAAGATGACGCCGGACATGATTGTCTTTGTAGACGATAAGGGAATACCAGAAGCGGGTAAAATACCGTCAAGTGAATGGTTATTTCATCTGGCGTGTTATCAAGCCAGGCCAGAACTGAATGCCGTCATACACACGCATGCGGTCAATTCCACGGCGGTGGCAATACTGAATCATTCAATTCCGGCAATTCATTATATGGTGGCGGTAACGGGTACGGATCATATTCCCTGTATTCCCTATCATACCTTTGGTAGTTCTGAACTGGCCGATAGCGTAGCGAAGGGGATAAGAGAAAGTAAATCCTTGCTTATGCAGCACCACGGTATGCTGGCCATGGAGGTCTCACTGGAAAAAACGCTGTGGCTGGCGGGTGAAACCGAGACGCTGGCGGATTTATACATCAAGTGTGGCGGATTACATCACGATGTTCCCGTATTGTCTGAAGCCGAAATGACCGTCGTCCTTGAAAAATTTAAAACGTATGGTTTGAAAGCGTAATCACAGTTTTATTTTAATTAAACAACATGACAGCCATTCGCAGAATGGCTGCTATCTCCCCTGTCCACAACGATTGATTATAACTACCACAAGGAGTTATTTATGTTTATCGTGGAATCGTATTCTGTCGCCATAATAATGTGTTTTATCACCATGATTTGCTGGGGTTCATGGGCTAATACCACCAAACTGGTAAGCAATAAAAAATGGGAGTTTCCGCTTTTCTATTGGGATTATTCAATTGGATTATTACTGTGTTCCTTGTTATTTGCCTTCACTCTGGGTTCTTTAGGCGAAGCCGGGCGCAGCTTTATACCTGATATTCAGCAGGCGAGCAGCAGTAGTCTGCTGTCGGCAATACTGGCAGGGATTATCTTCAATATCTCCAATATTCTTCTGGTGGCTTCTATTAATCTTGCCGGTATGGCGGTGGCCTTCCCTGTGGGTGTGGGACTGGCTCTGGCTCTGGGGGTTATCACCACCTATATCGGCAATCCGCAGGGCGATCCGCTCATTCTGTTCCTCGGTGTCGCCTGCGTCGTGGTCGCTATTATTTTCACCGCGGTGGCTTATGGTCGGGTCACCCAGGAGTCTGACAAATCCCGTCGTAACAAAGGTCTCATCACCGCCATTCTGGCGGGTATCATCATGGGATGGTTTTTCCGCTTCCTGGCAGACTCCATGTCTGACAATTTCAGCCAGCCCGCAAGCGGTCTAATGACGCCATACTCCGCGCTTGTCCTGTTTGCTTTGGGGCTGTTTCTGTCAAACTTTGTCCTTAACACACTGGTCATGAAAAAACCGATTTCAGGAGAACCGGTTAACGGGAAAATGTATTTCTCCGGTAGTTTACGGGACCATGTTTGCGGTTGGCTGGGCGGTATGATTTGGTGTGTTGGTCTGGCATTTAGTCTGATTGCGTCTGGTCAGGCGGGGTATGCTATTTCTTACGGCCTGGGACAGGGTGCGACAATGATTGCCGTGATCTGGGGAGTATTCATCTGGAGAGAATTTGCCAGCGCGCCAGCCGGCACCAATAAACTGCTGCTGACCATGTTTATTTCATACATTGTGGGCATTGTTCTTATTATCGCCGCTAATCAGTAAAACGCTGCCCCATATCCACATGGGGCAGTTGTTCATTCTTTTACTGCGGTAACTGACACGCCAGTAAAAATTCTGCTGTGCCTTCATCAACAATCAGATCCGTGACATATCCCCCCAGCAGGGCACCCAGCGTCGCGTCATAGCCTCTTTCCCCACCAGCAAGAAAGATCTTCCGTTCAATCTGCCTTAACTGAGCCAGACTTATTCCAAGAATACGCTGGTCAACATCCGCCACGACGGGCATCCCTTTCTTGTCATAGAATCGACCACAAATGACCCCCACCGCGCCTAAATCCCGATATGTCTGCATCTCCTTCTTACTCAGCACACCCACCCGAATAAGGGGATTTTCATCAAGAGCGTTACCCACGACGAAAAAGGCTTTTGTACAACGCGTCAGAACGTCAAAATTCGATCGAATAATAGGCTCTGCCTGTAGCTCCATTGCCAGTCTGGCACTGGATACCACGGCGGGAACATGAAGAGAAGCGACACGACCAGAAAGCTTGTAAGCGATTTGCGATGAGGATTCAATAATCGTAAGGTCCGGTTGAGATGGCATGGAACCGAGCATCTGAATAACGGTGACATTCTTACATGACTTCGGCGTCATGGTTTTGCTCATCTGATGGATTGTTCTTCCCCAGGCAACCCCCAGCACATCACCATTTTCAATAACCTGATTCAGATACATTCCTCCGGCACGCGAAAGACGAGTCCGCATCAGCTTTGTATCATCACGTTTCCCGGCATGTTCGCCATCAGGCACGATGAGCACTCTCTGGAGATTGAATTTGTCGCGAATCTGCAAAGCGGCATCTATCGATCCAAAAACATTCACATCCAGGTTGATATGAACCAGGCCATTTTCGCGAGCTGTCTGCAAGTATTTGACAACCGTGACACGGGATACCCCCATGATGGCCGCAACTTCAGTCTGGCTTTTGCCTTCCTGATAGTACAGCCATGTTGCATGAAGTACGGGATCGTCATTGAACAGGCTGCTGTTGGTTTGTTCTCTATCCACTTTTGTATCCCTGTATTAGGCCGGGGAAATGCTCATCTTGACCCGGAGAGTTAATGCAGATTACCAGTTGTATGATTTTATATAGATATTTTATGCTTTTACATTAAATAAACCAGCATACCAAATGAATGATCGACTCCGCTCCCCCAGTCTGAAAAAGCCGGAGATACGCCCCGGCTTATTCAGTTCCTTACGCGAGATGACTCACTCCTTCAGTACTATCAGCGGTTCGATATCGCTCTCTTTTTTGATCACCAGTGATTCATCGCCGCGCAGACAGGTGCCGCCGTAGTTTCCACCGACGGTAAAGGTGCACACCTGAATATACTTACCGGCAACGTTTGGCAGGCACCACAGCTGCTGATAAATGTTCTTCTGCTCAGCAAATTTTCCGCTGGTTTTATCCAGCAACTCTTCCTGGTGGCTGACCAGATCGATATTGCTCCCACAGCGTCCGGCAATCGGTTTCACCGCATACCCGGTTTGCGCCAGTTCCTCGTTGACGATGAAATCGGTATCCAGCAGGTAGCGGTGATGCGGGAAAAGTTGCCAGAGGATCGGCAGAATCGCTTTGTTACCCGGGATCACCGTCCACAGCGGCTCGAAGACCAGCACTTCCGGGCGCAGCAGCACATCAATCAGCCGTACGTCCTGATCGGTATGCCCGGTTCGAATCGGTACAGCGGCATACTCGGTTTCGCTGACTTCGCGCACCTGCTCAATCGCCGTTTCCCACGCCCAGGTTTTCCAGACGCAGTTCACCAGGCGTCCGTCGCCATCAATCAACTGACCGGCATAATCCCAACGCAACTCATCCAGCCCACGCAGGATCTTACTTTCAAACCCCGCCTGATGCAGCGCCTGCTGCATAAACTGTGCGTGGTAGTTCTCCTCGATATCCTTATCCTGCATGATGTGCACAAAAGGTCGCGCGTGACTGTGTTTCCAGGCGCCTGCCAGCTCGTTAATCAGCCCTTCAGCCGGGTTATGCCCCAACCCTTTATAACCCTGTTCCGCCCAGCGCTCGAGAATTAGCCCCGCCTCGGTATGACACGATGCGGAATCGGCGTTGTATTCGTACACCTTCAGCCCACGCTCATCCATACAGAAATCCATACGGCCGGTGATCATATGGTGGCGGCGACGCTGCCAGGAGAGTCGCAAACGCGGCCAGAGAATTTTGGGAATGTCGAACAGCGCCAGCAGGTTATCATCTTTCAGCACCTTGTCTGTGGCGTGCAGATACATCAGATGCAGCTCGTTGGTCGCTTTGATCAACTCCTGCTCGGCACTCTCTGTAATTGTGAAATACTGGTACGGATCCTGATTGATCACGTGACCGTTCGCCATCACATAGGCTTTTTGCAGCGGATCCTGTTCGTCCAGCCACTTACCGTCGAACAGCCCCTTTTCTTCCAGTCTTGCCGCACCAATCTTCAGCGAATCATTGGCGATCTCCGGCTGCGCCAGGCTGTGTTCGGTATCGTCGGTCTGGATCATCCAGCCCAGAATGGTGGTGTCGTCAAAAGTGTCTTTCAGGGTATAGCGGCCATTTTCCACCACCATCTCCAGCTCACGCGTCCACTGCTGTCCGGGAGGAAGCGGGGTGTGAATGACGTTCTGCTCGGCAATGCGAATTTTGTTGCCCAGCAGTTGAGTGATAATCGCGACGTGGCCGGTGTCTTTAAACTCACCGCCTTTCTGCCAGATGAGCAACGCCCCGGCGACCGGCGCGCGGGGCGACCCGTTAGGAAACGCCTGCAATGGCAGAATGTTGTCGTTCACCACTTCGCGCAGAAAACGCAGCGAAAAGATCTCCCACGCCATGCCGACGTCGGTGAACACCGCACCATAATTCAGGAAGAGGAAACGGCGCGCGAATTCGACGCACTGCCATTTGTGACCCATATATTCATTGTCGATATAGCTGCGAAATGCAGCATCATCGTCATAGTCCCGTGGGTCGAGGGAGCTGTAATCTGAAGAGTAGATCGCTACACCACCGGGGGCATAGCCCAATAATGTCCCGAACGGGGCATCCTGACTGGTCGTTCCTTTGCTCATGCACCTTACCTCAAAACTATACAGCGGAGCAGCTTCTGCTTGCCTGCTCTACACCGCCGACCATCATACACCTCAACGCAGCGGGAGCGCGCGCAACAACAAAAAATAGCCAGGTGTAAATGTGCCAATCTGTTAAATGCGCGGGTGGCGACCTGCTACACTGCTTCAACACAACCACTCAGAAGGCAGGTCAACATGTCAGATAACACTTATCAGCCCGCGAAAGTCTGGACGTGGGAAAAATCCAGCGGCGGCGCGTTCGCCAACATCAACCGTCCGATCTCCGGTCCAACTCACGACAAAACGCTGCCCGTCGGTAAGCATCCGCTTCAGCTCTATTCGCTGGGCACGCCGAACGGTCAGAAGGTCACCATCATGCTGGAAGAGCTGCTGGCGCAGGGAGTGAGCGGCGCAGAGTACGATGCGTGGCTGATTCGCATTGGCGAAGGCGATCAGTTCTCCAGCGGCTTTGTAGAGGTTAACCCGAATTCGAAGATCCCGGCATTGCGCGATCATTCGCAGAACCCGCCGGTACGCGTGTTTGAATCGGGATCGATCCTGCTGTATCTGGCGGAAAAGTTTGGCTATTTCCTGCCGCAGGATCGGGCAAAACGTACAGAAACCCTGAACTGGCTGTTCTGGCTCCAGGGTGCAGCGCCCTTCCTCGGCGGCGGCTTTGGCCACTTCTATCACTACGCGCCGGTGAAGATTGAGTACGCGATCAACCGCTTTACGATGGAAGCTAAACGCCTGTTGGACGTGCTGGATAAACAGCTGGAGAATAACGCTTTTGTGGCGGGCGATGAGTACACCATTGCCGATATGGCCATCTGGCCGTGGTTTGGCAACGTCGTGCTGGGCAATGTGTACGATGCAGCGGAATTCCTTGACGCAGGCAGCTACAAAAATGTGCTGCGCTGGGCAAAAGAGGTCGCTGAACGTCCGGCCGTTAAACGCGGACGGATTGTGAATCGTACCAATGGGCCACTGAATGAGCAGCTTCATGAGCGTCATGACGCCGGTGATTTCGACACAAACACCGAAGATAAACGCCATCCGGCATAATGCTGCCTGATGGCGCTGCGCTTATCAGGCCTACCATACTCCAACCGTAGGCCGGATAAGACTTTACGTCGCCATCCGGCTGGACGTTCGCCTGATGGCGCTGCGCTTATCAGGCCTACCATACTCCAACCGTAGGCCGAATAAGACTTTACGTCGCCATCCGGCTGGACGCTGGCCTGAACATACGCTGATGCCGCCCTCTGACTGTCAGGCGAATCCATGCTGACAAAGAATTAATCTCGCCTCAGGTGTTAACAAAAAATCGGCGAACGTCTTTCCCTTTTCACTCAGACAGGCAAATCCATATTCCGCAATCGGATTATAAGGCGCCGGTATTTCCACCACCGTCAGCGCCTCAATCAGTCTGAGCCTCGGCGCATAGCTGGCGTATCCAATGAAGACATCGGTGTAATCATTGCCGATTAACCACTCGGCAGCCAGGCTTCCCGCCGGGAGGGGGAGCGTATCTCTGCCGCCGACCAGCGCCACCGCTCGTTCCCGGGCGCGCGTTCCCGCATCGCCCATCCGAGAAAAGAGCTGCTGAGTGTAATCCCCGGACGGATCGCATCCCGCCGTCGATGTGCCAATCCGCAGGTCCGGACGCGTTAACAGCGATAACCAGTCATCGTCTTCTCGCACTGCACTCGCCCGCACGGTAAGACACAGGCGATTGGTCGCGAAGGGAGCGACGGATTGTGCGCGACCAGCGTCCAACAGTGCCTGCGGATGCGCCATATTCGCCGAGGCAAAAAAGTCACAGGGTTCACCAGCATCAATCCGTTCGCGCAGCAACCCCGCCGGACCAAAGTCACAGAGCACATCCTTCTCCTGAAAACAGGCCATCAGCGGCTGCCATACCGCACGCAGACTACCCGCAGCAAGGATGTGCATCAGTCAACGCCCTGATAGTCGGTGCGATAAAAACGCTGATACCACTCATTAGCGACGCTACGCATGTCAATATCCGTAAACTTCTGGGGGTACAGCTTTTTCGCCATCCACAGTTCGCCAATCCCCATCGCTTCCGGCATCGGATAACCCCAGGCTTTCGCGTAATCAGGCATCAGATAGACTCGATGATTTTTCACCGCATCAATCACCTGCCACTGCGGGCTTTGCAGGATCTCATCAACCACTTTTGGGTAGCGATCCTGTACAAAAATGACCTGCGGATCCCAGGCAATCACCTGTTCCATCGCCACCGGCTTGAAGCCCTTAACGGTTGAGGCCGCAACGTTAAGCGCTCCGGCATGTGCCATCATCAGGCCGGTATATTTTCCTGAACCGTAGGTAGTCAGATCCGGATTGGCCATATAGGCACGAACGCGTTGATCTTCTGGGATCGCCTGCAGGCGATCGCTCACTCGCTTGCGTCCCTTATCGGTAGCGTCGATCAGCGCTTTCGCTTCATTCGGTTTGTTAACAATATCGCCGATAAGCGTGATCCCTTCCCGCAAGCCCCGATCGTAAGCCTGTTCCTCATCCGCCATGGTTGGGTTCATTTTGGCTTGTTCTCCTGTCGCATCATGCCTCAGCGAGATTGCCACCACCGGAATGCCGAGGCTGCTGATTTTGTCGATCATTTCCTGCGGCGCGTAGTTTGTAACAAACACAACCTGCGGATGCAGCGCCACCAGTTGCTCTGGATCTACGTGGGTTAAATCGCCCAGCGCGGTTTTCCGGGTCAGTTCCGGCGCCAGTCGCGCGTAGCCCTCACCCAGTTGCTGCTTCCAGTTCGCCATCACGCCGACAATTTTGTCGGTGGCATTCATCTGCACCAGCAGATTGAGCGTCTGATGCTGGAGCACCACGACGCGGTCCACCTTATCTGGCACGGTGACCTGGCGGCCAATTTGATCGGTAAAGGTACGGTCAGCTTGCGCCATGAAGGGGAGGGAAAAAAGCAACGCCAGCAGGGAGAGCTGGCGTAAGGATTTAAGCATGGGTGTATCCTCGCATTCGATGTATAATTAAGTATACAGCGATGAAAGAACACTTAACAGACTGTCATCAGGAGTTATCAGGCGCTGGTCACGTCATACTCCATACGGCGTAGCGCATCCAGCGTGGCTTTGGCTTCTTCTTCATCAATGATGCTCATCGCAAAACCCACATGCACTAACACCCACTGCCCGACCAGTTGTGCAGGACTGTCTTCACAGATCAGCGCAATATTCACATCACGCTTGATGCCGCACACTTCCACCTGCGCCAGCTGGTGAATATCTTCACCGACGGCCAGTACCTGACCCGGAACGCCTATACACATATCTGACTCCGCCCCATGTCACAGCATGGGTTATTCAACTTCAATACTTTTCACTTTCAGCGAATCGCCAGTATCAACACGCAGACGGTCGCCATGACAACGCGGACATTGCGCATCGTGCTGAGTGATTTCAACCGCCTGGCTGCAATCCCAGCACCATGCCTGCGCCGGTTTGTAGTCAATGTGCAGTTCACAGCCTTGCGCCACCGTCCCCTGGCAGACAATGTCAAAACTAAAACGTACCGCACTCTCTTCGACACAGGACAGCGCGCCAATCTCCAGCCACACGCCGGTGACGCGCTTTACGCCGTGCTGTTCAGCCTGCTGTTGAATAATTTCAACCGCACTCTGACAAAGAGACAGCTCATGCATTCTGCAAGCCCCGACGCCCGAACAGCAGCGCGCGACGTCCCGCCTGCTGCGGTGCGTCCGGATCGCTGACCGGCAGCGACAGCAGCATCCGCGCGCAGTCATCGGCCAGACGTATGCCCTCTTCCGTCGACAGGCTGTGGTTGAGCGGCGACATCAGGGAACAGGAGAGGTATTGCGATACGCCATCCAGTTCGCCCACGGTGAACGTCATCGTGCCATACGGTAGATGCAGCCCAATCTTTTCACTCACTTTGCGCACCGGCCAGAGCTGGTCTGGCCCGGGGAAAATCAGCGCACTCAGCATCCACGGCGTAATCACGCATCCGGTCCACTGCCCTTCAAACAGCGTAAAATCAGAGACATACACCGGCATATCAGGATGCAGGAAGGACAGATCGTGCATCGAACGCTGCGCAATTGCTTCAAACGCGGCCTGAACCTGCGCCTTCGGGGCAGTCTGGAACCCGGAAATCTCCTCAGACACGAGCCACCTCCCGTGGGATCGCTTCAACGCCCGACTCACGCAACGCAGCCAGAACCTGCGCAAGCGCAGGTTCAATCATCGCTTCAACCGTTGGCGTTAAGCCAATGTTCGGTTCCAGCGATTCCGGAATGACGCCAATCAACGTCAATTTTTTCGGAAACTCGCCGGTGAAGCGAAGGGCCGACAGAACGTCGGCCAGGCCCAGCTGATGCGGGGAGATCTTGTTGGTAAACAGCGCCGGTACCTCATCATCCCGCAGGATCATCAGCGTACCCGGGGCGTTTTTTCTCGAGACAATGGCATCCGCAATGATCAGATGATCCCGGTTTGCCATGTCGCCGAGCAACTCCATGCCCGCCGTACCGCCATCAAGGATTTCCACGAAATCCGGCAATTCATATCGCTGCTCTAAGGCTTCAACGATACGAACGCCGATGGCTTCATCGGTCAGCAAAATATTGCCGACCCCTAAAACTAAAATCCGCATTACAGAACCTTCACAGAGACAACTTCGTTTCCGTCTGCATCAACAACGTGTACCGCGCACGCCATGCAAGGATCGAAAGAGTGAATAGTACGTACCACTTCCAGCGGTTTTTCCGGATCGGCAATCGGCGTACCTACCAGCGACTGTTCGTACGGGCCGACGTCATCGTTGAAGTTACGCGGACCGGAGTTCCAGGTTGACGGTACCACCGCCTGGTAGTTACTGATAATGCCGTCTTTAATCACCATCCAGTGAGAGAGCATCCCGCGCGGCGCTTCAAGGAAACCGACACCTTTAAATTCGCCCGTCGCCGGAATATTCGGTTTCACGAACGTGGTGTGGTCACCTTTACCGATATTGGCAATCAGCGCACTGTACTGGCTCTGCAGGATACCCTGCAGTTCACAGCAGTGAACGGTACGACCAATAATGCGACCCAACGTGGAGTGCAGCTGTGCCACTTCCAACGTTTTACCGGTCAGCGCCTGATAAATCGCAACGATTTCATTCAGTTTCGCCTTCGTGGACTCACGTCCGGCGGCCAGTTTCACCAGCATATTCGCCAGCGGCCCCACTTCGACGGTTTTACCGTAGAACGTCGGGGATTTCACCCACGAGTATTTGCCGTCATCTGACCAACCGTTATATTCCGGAATGGTGGTCCCTTCCCACGGTGCCTGCGGGGCTTCGTCTTTATACCAGGCGTGTTTGGCACTCTCCTGAATCCCTTTGATCAGGTACTCGTCGGAGTGGGAGGAGATCGGACGATAGCTCGACAGATCCGCATTTTCGATATAGCCGCCCGGGAACAGGAAGCTGCCGTTCTTACCGTCGGTCGGGAATTCCGGCGCAGCCAGATAGTTGACCGCCCCTTTACCATGCTCCAGCCAGTCCGGATAGAACGCGGCAATCACCGCCGTATCCACCTTGTAGACCTGTTCAACAAAGTCGCTCAGTTTATCGATGAAAGACTTGATGTACATCAGGCGTTCCAGGTTCAGTACGCCCAGGCCGTCGAGGTTGATCGGGTTGGCAACGCCACCCACCGCCAGGTTCTGGATGTGCGGTGTTTTACCGCCCAGCAACGCCACCACGCGGTTAGCATCACGCTGACATTCCAGCGCCTGCAGGTAGTGAGCAACAGCAATCAGGTTCACTTCCGGCGGCAGTTTCATCGCCGGATGTCCCCAGTAACCGTTGGCGAAAATCCCCAACTGGCCGCTGGCAACCAGGTCCTTGATCTTATTCTGAACCTTCGTGAACTCTTCCGCGCTGTTCAGGTGCCAGGTCGACACGCCGTTCAGCATCGCTGACGCTTTTGCCGGATCGGCTTTCAGTGCCGAGGTGATGTCCACCCAGTCCAGCGCCGAGAGCTGATAGAAGTGCACAATGTGGTCATGGGTGGTATGCGCCGACAAAATGATGTTACGGATATACTGGGCGTTAACCGGAACGTCGATGTTCAGCGCGCTTTCTGCCGCACGAACGGAGGCAATCGCGTGCGTTGTCGTACAAACGCCGCAAATACGCTGCACAATCATCCACGCGTCACGCGGATCGCGATTCTTCACGATCTCTTCCATACCGCGCCACATGGTGCCGGAAGCCCATGCTTTTGAAACAACGCCGTTTTCGATTTCGCAATCGATACGTAAGTGCCCCTCAATACGGGTTACAGGATCAATAGTAATTCTCTGGCTCATGCTTTGCTCGCCTCATGACGATTGTGATCGTTTTGTTTTAAAGGAGGAAGTATCGGCAGTAGACGAATGAGTACGATGTAAGCGCAAATCTCAATAGCCACAAAACCAATAGAAATCAACAGTTCTTCCCAGGTCGGGAAGTAGTGGTAGCCACCGCCTGGATTAAATGCCACCAGCGAATAGGACAGACGCCATGCAGCACAACCCAGAAGCGCACTGAGCGCAGACAGGTACAGCATACGAGAGTCATTGCGCAACTTCGCAACGCGCAGCACCACTATCGGGAAGACCATCAGCACGACTTCAAGCCAGAACATTGCTGAATAGAAATCGCCGGCAAAGGCATACGACAGCTTGTCCCGGTAAATCAGTTCACCAAAGCGCAGAACGACAAAGATCGCCAACATTACGCTGATGGTGTTCGTCAGCTTAATGAACAGGTTTTTCTCATCCGGACCGTTTCCTTTCAGACCAGCCTGAACCAGCGAGCCTTCAAAGATGACGATCGAGAAGCCCATAATAAAGGCCGTCAACACCGAGAACAGCGGCAACATTTCATAGCTTTGCCACAGCGGATGCACCTTGTAGCCTGCCGAGATCATCAGCGACCCCATTGAAGACTGGTGCATAGTTGGCAGCAGCGCACCGAGGGCGATGATGAAGAACATCAGCTTGTTCAGACGCTTCAGCGACACCTTCCAGCCCAGACGTTCAAACAACGCTGGGGCAAATTCCAGTGCCATCACCCCAATGTAGATGGTCATACAGACCGCCGTCTCGAACAGAACCGAGTTCACGTTGAAGTGACCCGGAATGTAGAAGTACGGCAGGTTCCAGTAACGCCCTACGTCAATGGTGATTGACAGGCCACCCAGAGAATAACCAAACAGGCTCGCCAGCAGCGCCGGACGTACCAGCGGATGGTATTGCCCCCGGTTGAAGACATATACCGCCCACGCCAGCGCCCAACCGCCACAGGCAAAACCGGTGCCGATTAACAGGTCAAAGGCTATCCAGACCCCCCACGGGAAACCGCCGTTCAGATCGGAGACAGACCCCAATCCAAATACCAGACGCTTCACGATCAGGAGCATACAGAGGATGATTAACGGCCCGAAGATGATGACCGGTTTGCTGATAATTTTGCCGCCCAGCGGTTTAGGATCATGACTCATGATCGTCTCCTCCGTCGTGATGGTCGTTTTTGGTATTACGACGAACCAGCACGGTCAAGCCCGCCAGCACGGCCAGTGGTAGCATCATGCCTTTATACAGGGTGTGTTGAACATGTTCGGAACGCGCGCCGGTTGAAATCTCATCCAGCTTTGGCAGGTCCAGATTCTCGTAAGGCACCCCGGTCAGTACCAACACCTGAGTTCCGCCGCCCTCTTTCTCACCGTAAAGATGCGGATAGTATTTCGGCACGGTATGCACGTAGGTATCGCCCGTTTTCACGGTTTGGCGCGGATAGTGGTATTCGCTGCCAGGTTTCAGCGCCAGGCGTTTTTGCGCCTCGGCCATCAACTCTTCGCGGGTACCAAAAATGACAGCACCGGCAGGACAAACCTCGACACAGCCCGGCAAGCCGCCCTTATCGAGACGTTCAACGCCTTTCTGGTTGCACAGTTCACATTTGTGGAGCGCACCAAACGGGTTGTTGTAGTCATACTTCGGCACGTTGTACGGACAGGCAACCATGCAGTAACGGCAGCCGGTACAGACGTCTTTGTTATAATGGACGATGCCGGTTTTCGGATCTTTTTTCAGTGCGGAAACCGGACAGACGGAAACGCAGTTGGGATCGACGCAGTGCATACACTGTTTCTTGATGTATGCATAGCCATTCTCTTCCTGATCTTTATTCACGCCTGTACCGCTACGCCACACCTGAATGATGTTATTGGTATACGGCGACAGTTTGTCGTTATTCGACCAGGTCTGCTCCCCTTCCGGGTTACGCATCGGGAAGTTGATATCCTGACACTTGGTCACACAGGCCTGACAGCCCACGCACAGCGTCGAGTCATACAACATGCCCAGAGAACCGGGGATGGGCGGGCGATTTTCTGCAGCCGCGTGGCTGATAGACGGCGCAGCGCCTAACAGCAACGCCCCGCCGGAGGCTGCTTTGATAAAGTTACGTCTGTTCACGGTTATTCTCCCCGTGAGTCAGCGTTATCTTTCTTTTGCTGACGCCCCAGTTCACGTACCGCCATCACGCTGACGCCGGCCACCAGACCGACAACGCCGCCAAGCAACCCGATCGCGCCAGCAGAGATGTTGCCGCCCTCTTTCATGTTCACATCAGGTTTTTCGGAGCGTGGTGTCTGATTTTCCACATGAGCAAGTTGGTGAATACCCTTATGGAAACCAATGCCCTCTTCATTACAGCCGTAGCAAGGGTGACCAATCGCCACTGGCCATACGCCACCAACGTCGCAGAATTGCAGCGTCGAGCAGTTGCCCCAGGTTTCTGGTCCTTTACAGCCAAGATGGTAGAGGCACCAGCCTTCGCGGTGACCTTCATCGCCGAACTCTTTCGCAAAGCGACCGGCATCGAAGTGCGGGCGTCGCTCGCAGTGTTCGTGAATCAGGCGGCCATAGGCAAAGGTTGGACGGTTTTTCGCATCCAGCTTCGGCGGCTTGCCCCAGGTGATGATATGGGCAACTGTCGCCAGGAAGTTATGCGGGTTCGGCGGGCAGCCTGGAATATTGATGATGGTTTTACCTGGCAGAACTTCCTGCAGGCCAACCGCACCGGTCGGGTTCACGCCAGCAGCGGCGACACCGCCCCACGCAGCACAGGAACCGATAGCGATAATCGCTGCTGCGCCTTCTGCCGCTTTGCGGATATGGTCCACAATCGGCTCACCGGCAACCATACAGTAAATACCGTTATCTTTTAGTGGGATAGAACCATCAACAACCAACACATACTGCCCTTTATACTTCTCAAGCGCATTGTGTTTGTTCTCTTCAACCTGGTGGCCGAAGGCGGCGGAAAGTACCTCATGATATTCCAGAGAGATAGTCTCCAGAACGAGGTTTTCTACCGTGGGGTGGGTCGCACGAAGGAGGGATTCGGTACACCCTGTGCACTCCTGAGCACCAATCCAGACAACCGGCGGGCGCTGCGGACGGGATACCGATTCAGCCATTTCGGCGGCGGCTTTGCTACTGAGCCCCATCGTGGCGGCGAGTGCTGCACAAAGCTTCATGAAATCACGACGGTTTACGCCATGGGAATTAATGAGAGTGTTATCTCCAGTCATTTTATAGTTATTCCGTTACGAAGACCTGGCTCTTATTTTGCATCAATCGCAAAACCGTAACTGCGATCGGTGCGCCATTTACCACACTTTTGTTATGGTTATGTAGCCTATAATACTGCGCGGGAATAATAAAACGAAGGGAGTAGCGGCTAGTGTAAGTAATTAAAGCAAGATAATACCCCCTTTGGATCAACCTTCGAGTCGATAACCGGCCATGAAAAAGCGAATTGTGGTGCTGGATTGATTTTCCCGAAAGAAATCCATCACCATCTCTTTATCCAGGCCGTAGCGGCGCGTCAGGATCCCCGCTTCCCAGGCACTGAGTTGCCTGTCACCGGTTTTTTCAAACATACGATGTGAGAATCCTAATACGAAGCCGCGTTTATAATCCGAACAAAAATCCGCCACATTGCGGGCGCTGTCAGCCTGCGTGGCGCTTAATCCGGCCATCAGGCCCTTGCCAAAATGATTGTTCATGCCCCCTCCTTAATCGCTATATATCAAATTATATAGCGATCTTTTAAGCAAAGGCCAGAGGAGACATCGACTTTTTTACTGTTCCTTAGAATGCCACCCACTCATCGCCTGGCGTAGCGGCTGCCGGGCGTCTTTGACCGGCGGGAGCTGCACTTTTGGCGGGGAGATTAGGCGTGTCATTTTGCGATAAGCGGAACTGCTGCACAGAACGCTGTAGATCTTCTGTTTGTCTCTCCAGCGCAGCGGCGGCGGCGGAGACTTGTTCCACCAGCGCCGCGTTTTGCTGCGTGACGCCATCCATCTGAGTAATCGCGACACCCACCTGAGAAATCCCTTTGCTCTGTTCTTCAGACGCCGAGGCAATTTGTTTCATGATGGTATTGACCTCCGTCACGCCGCTCAGGATCGCTTCCATCGTCGAACCGGTATCCTTCACCAGCACTGCACCATGGTCGACGCGGCGAGCAGATTCAGCAATCAACGTTTCAATCTCTTTTGCTGCGTTGGCGCTACGACTCGCCAGATTACGCACCTCGCCAGCAACGACGGCAAACCCACGCCCTTGCTCACCCGCACGTGCCGCTTCGACCGCAGCGTTCAATGCAAGAATGTTGGTCTGGAAGGCAATACTATTGATGACGGTCGTAATTTCAGCAATCTGCTTCGAGCTGGCGGAAATGCCGTCCATAGTCTCGACCACTTCAGACACCAGCGAACCCCCTTTTCCTGCCGTCCGTGATGCAGCCTCAGCCAGAAGGCTAGCCTGACGCGCGTTATCCGCATTCAGCTTCACCGTGGCGGTAAGCTGTTCCATGCTCGCGGCAGTCTCTTCCAGCGCAGCGGCCTGCTCTTCCGTTCGTGATGAAAGATCGTTGTTGCCGCTGGAGATTTCCGTGGCACCGCGCCAGATATTGTCGCTGCCTGAACGGATCGTGTGTACCGCATCGCGCAGGCTGTCCTGCATCCCGCGCAATAAAGGCACCAGTTGACCGACACAGTTGCGGCCAATGTCGTCAATCGGCTGGCTGAGATCGCCCTGAGCTATCTGGCGAAACTGTTGACGGATCCGCGCCAGCGGTTTCACCAGCATGGTCACCAGATAGCGATCGGTGAAGAAGAGGATCGCGATGCCCAGGATCGCCGCGCCGACGATCAGAGTACGGATGATCGACGTTTTACTATCCACCATCACGCGGGTTTGATCGAGAATAACGCCTGCGGCTTTATTAAAGCGCTCCGCACTGGCACCAAACGCCCGGCTCAATGCCGGCGTCACGTTGTTTGCCTGTTCGCTCCAGGCGCTCTGAGTCCCCTGTTGCGCCAGTTGCATTTGCGGCGTGACGCCTTTGTCGAGCAGATCCTGCCAGCTCGCCAGCACGGCGGCGGAGACGTCGGGATCCATTGGGCCTGGCGAAAGGGTTTTCATCTCTTGCAGTTTTTTGCTCATGTTATCCAGCGCCTGTTGCACGGGAGCGAAATCCGGCGTACCGCCGCTGGCTTTCAACTCCATCGCACGACTGAGTCGGGTAACAAAGCGGAAATACTGATCGTTGCCCTGGCTGAGCACCGTCATCTGACGAACAAGATGGCGATCGACTTCGTTGCCATCAGCGACACGAGAAAGAGACCAGGTGCTGTACAAACCCACACCCACCCACATTAAACAGAAAATACCAAGGATCGTCAGCATGACTACCCGGATGGTGAAATTACGCAGTATGTGCATATATGTTCCTTGCCGTTAGGGAAAAGTCGCCCAGAGGCGAGTCTTAATCTCGTTATCGGCAAAGAACGAAGAATATATACTGCCTTTTGGTTTTTTTACTTTCATGGACAATATCCCCGTTGCTTATATTCCTATAATTAACAATGAAAAACAGCGGGAATATTATCTGGCGAATGATTATCCTGTTATTTATGACAGATATTTGTCAAACCATGCCAGCGTTCTTTGCCAGGCCAGGTCAGCAGCGGCCTGGTCATATCGCGGCGTAGAGTCATTATGAAAACCATGATTCACGCCGGGATAAATATAAGCCTCATAAACTTTATTATTCTCTTTCAGTGCGGCTTCATACGCTGGCCAGCCCTCATTAATATTTTTATCCAGCTCCGCATAGTGCAGCAGTATTGGCGCTTTTATCTTCGGTACATCCGCCGCCGCAGGCTGGCGACCATAAAACGGCACTGCGCACTCCAGTTCCGGATAGGCTACGGCCGCCGCATTTGAGACTCCGCCACCGTAGCAAAATCCAGTGATCCCCACTTTCCCGCTGGCGTCAGGGTGTTTTTTTATAAACTCGACGGCGGCAAAAAAGTCATTCATCAACTTCCTCGGATCCACTTTCTGCTGTAAGACTTTCCCTTCTTCGTCGTTTCCAGGATAGCCGCCCACCGAGCTTAAACCGTCGGGTGCCAGCGCAATATAGCCTGCTTTCGCGACCCGCCTGGCAACATCTTCAATGTAGGGATTCAGGCCCCGGTTTTCATGCACCACGACCACGGCAGGCACATTGCCCGTGGCTTTGGCCGGTTTCACTAAATAGCCGCGCACGTTGCCATGACCGTTTGGCGACGGATAGTGAATATACTCAGGCAAAATATCGGGATCGGTGAATTTCACCTGTTCCGCCAGCGCGTAGTTGGGCTTGAGCATATTGAACAGCGCCAGCGCCGTCACCCCGCCAACGGCGTACTTTGCCGCGAGGTTGAGGAACTCCCGTTTCGAGATTTTCCCGTGCGCGTAGAAGTCATAATAATCGAGCAATGCTTGCGGAAAATCTTTGGCTGTCAGACGCGTCATCGCATATCTCCGGAATTTGTGATTTGATAAGCATAGAATGAAAACGCTGTTTCGAAAATTCATCACAAGAAAGGAGACATCATGTCCTGGAACGCCTCCCCTGATCGCTATGAGAACATGCAGTACCGTTACTGCGGTAAAAGCGGCCTCCGACTGCCTGCGCTATCGCTCGGCCTGTGGCACAGCTTCGGTCACGTTCAAGCCCTCGACTCACAGCGCGCGCTGCTGCGAAAAGCCTTTGACTTAGGCATCACCCACTTTGACTTAGCCAACAACTACGGGCCCCCTCCGGGCAGTGCGGAGGAAAACTTTGGTCGTCTGCTGCGTGAAGACTTTGCCGCCTGGCGCGATGAACTGATCATCTCAACCAAAGCCGGTTACGACATGTGGCCAGGGCCCTATGGTTCCGGCGGCTCGCGTAAATATCTGCTCGCCAGTCTCGATCAGAGCCTGAAGCGCATGGGACTGGATTACGTCGATATTTTCTATTCTCATCGCGTTGATGAGAACACGCCGATGGAAGAGACGGCGTCCGCGCTGGCTCACGCCGTGCAAAGCGGTAAAGCGCTGTATGTCGGCATTTCGTCTTACTCACCGGAGCGGACGCAAAAAATGGCTGAGCTTTTGCGCGAATGGAAGATCCCGCTGCTGATCCACCAACCGTCTTACAATCTGCTGAACCGCTGGGTGGATAAAAGCGGTTTGCTGGATACGTTAAAAGCCAACGGTGTGGGCTGTATCGCCTTTACGCCACTGGCTCAGGGATTGCTCACCGGGAAGTATTTGAACGGCATCCCGGACGGCTCACGTATGCAGCGCGAAGGGAAGAAAGTACGAGGCCTGACAGAGAATATGCTGACGGACGCTAACCTCAGCAGTTTACGTCTGCTCAATGAGATGGCGCAGCTGCGCGGTCAGTCAATGGCGCAAATGGCGCTCAGTTGGCTGTTAAAAGACGATCGCGTCACTTCCGTGCTGATTGGCGCAAGCCGTCCGGAGCAGTTGGAAGAAAACGTTCAGGCGTTGAAGAATCTGTCGTTCACCGCAGAAGAGCTGGCACAGATTGATAAGCATGTCGCTGACGGCCAACTGAACCTCTGGCAGGCATCGTCCGATAAATAACATTCAGCGCCGGGTAGCGACTGCGGCTGCCCGGCCTGTGCTGTCAGTGCTTATGGCGGGTTAACCTGTCGAGATAGCCCATCACAAACGCCGACAAGACGAAGGTGAGATGGATAATGACATACCACATCAGTTTGTTATCCGGCACGTTCTTCGCGTCCATAAATACACGCAGCAGATGAATGGAAGAGATAGCAACAATCGAAGCCGCGACTTTATTTTTCAGCGACGTCGCATCCATCTTCCCCAGCCAGTTCAGCTTTTCCCGTCCCTCAGAAATATCCAGTTGTGAGACGAAATTCTCATAACCGGAAAACATCACCATCACCAGCAGTCCCCCGACCAGGGTCATATCCACCAGCGACAGCAGCACCAGAATCAGGTCAGCTTCTGCCATCGAAAAGATATTGGGCAGAACATGAAAAATCTCCTGAAAGAATTTCAGCGCCAGCGCAACCAGCGCCAGTGACAAACCAAAGTAGACCGGGGCCAGCAGCCAGCGAGACGCGTACATGGCGTTTTCGAGAAAGCGTTCCATAAATTCCTGTGATGTAGCAAAAACCGGGCGACAGTATATCCCAACTGTGCAACATCAGATCAACATCTCCCTCAAACTTCGTCGGGATTGATCCACGGGCGCTGATACTCAGGCCACACCAACGCCACCAGGGATGGATACGCCTCGACGCTAAACTCCCGGAAACACTGGCGTAAGTTCAGCACATCGAGATCGGAATGGGGGACTTCTTCACCGTTGAGACAGCGTTTTTTTATCGTGTCGTAGTATTTATACACCGCAGAATTGAGATCGCTACAACGCCGTTGGGCGTCAAACAATCCTGGGATGTCATTCAATTGGGTCATCGTCATGCGTTTTATCGTTGCGTGAAGAAAATCAATATATTCGTGATTGACGCGCCAGTACCATACCGGTGTAATAGCATTCATCAACGTGGAAAAATGATCCTCTCCCTCTTCTTTGGTCAGAGGTATTGATTGCGTCGCAGAGGCCTGCTCTTCAGCATTGCGCGGTTTATTAAACTCACGCATTAATAAAAGTACGCCGCCGGTCAGCAATAACAGGGTAATGACAGAATAAAAAATACTGTTCATAGAATGACTCCATTTTTTTTGATTCTAAAATTACACCATGTTATTGTCAACGCGACCCACCAAATAAAAACAAATATCGTTTTGATATTAAAGGATATTATATCATGCTTCCTGAGCATCTTGTGCCACCGCGTTTTCATCTTTCACCCGTAGGTCAGGCGGAAGAAACAGCAGAAAACGATGTTAATTTCACTCAGGGCAAAACAACCCTCAGCGATTATGAAGCCGATATCTTAATTAGCACAACAGCCACCGGGCAATCTAAAAATATCCTGCTCGAAGAACGCGATCGTCATTTTAAAGAACGCCTTGAGCGGGTGGCTAAAATTGAGGCTTTCGCCCGGGTTATTAATGCGTTACAGGCTGAAGGCGATATCGATGCCCAGGCCTTAAGTAAAATAATCGCTGAAATGACGGCGCATATAAATGAAAATGGCAATGAAATTTGGCTTAATTTAATTACCCGGGAGAAAGACTCGCCCCTTTTCTATTCTCTGGATGACGAACAATGATTAAAGATGTTGAAGATAACAATGTCTATTTGGCTTTGGATGATAATAAAAGCGATCAATTTATCTTAAAGCAGAATCTTGCCGCGCTTATCGCCAATAAAAATGCAGTACTCGAAAGTGTGGCGCAAGAAGTGACCTCCATTCCGGCGGCGCTGGTTCGTCTGAAATGGCAAAACCGGCGGGAAATTTACGCGCTTCAGATAAAGGAGGAGATTTATGGCGCGGCGATCAACGCCATTATCAAACAGAACCCGGCGCTGCGTGACAAAATCATGGCGCGGCTGGAAAGCACCTGGCAGCATTTCCTGGCTCGTGAGACGGCCACGCTGCGCCTGACGCGCAAACTTGCCGAAGGGAACTACCGCACAATCACGATCACCACCGTCGCGCTCAATGAACGTCTGGTACAGGCCCGGAGCGACAGGCAATAAAAAAGCCGGGTAGCAATCACGCCTTACCCGACCTTTCCTCTCATCGTACCCGAGGCGACAACGATTATTTTGCTTTCGCGACCTCTTCGCCAACCAGACCAATCTTCAGATAACCCGCCTGATGCAGCGTGTCCATCACCTTCATCAGCGTTTCATAGTCGACGGTTTTATCCGCACGGAAGAAGATCGTGGTGTCTTTCTTCCCTTCAGTCAGTGCGTTCAGTTCTGCCACCATGGTCTCGTCCGTCACCGGATCGTTACCAATAAACATGCTGTTGTCTGCTTTGACCGACAGATAAACGGGTTTTTCCGGGCGCGGTTGCGGCGTACTCGAGGAAGCGGGCAGGTTTACCTTCACATCCACTGTCGCCAGCGGCGCAGCCACCATAAAGATGATCAGCAGTACCAGCATGACGTCGATAAACGGCGTCACGTTGATCTCATGCATTTCACCGTTATCGTCCAGATTTTCATTAAGACGCATTGCCATGAAACATTACCCTACACGTAATTTCTGCGCGGTACGTACCGGATGGGCAGATGCGCTTGCATCCAGATCCAGGTCGCGGCTTTGTAGTAACAACACCTGTGCTGCCACATCGCCCAGCATCGCTTTAAGACCGCCAATCTGACGGGCAAAGATGTTATAAATCACCACGGCAGGGATAGCGGCAACCAGACCGATGGCCGTCGCTAACAGGGCTTCCGCGATACCCGGCGCGACAACGGCAAGGTTAGTGGTCTGCGTTTGTGCAATCCCGATGAAGCTGTTCATGATGCCCCAGACCGTGCCGAACAAACCAACAAACGGTGAAATCGCCCCGATGGTTGCCAGATAGCCATTTCCGCGCCCCATATGACGTCCCGCCGCCGCAACGCGACGCTCCAGACGAAAACCGGTACGCTCTTTAATCCCTTCGTTGTCCTCACTGCCCTGAGACAGTTCCAGTTCGTTCTGCGCTTCATTAAGTAATTGGGTGCTTAAGCTTTTGGCACCAAAATTTGCTGCGATATCGCTTGCCTGATCCAGAGAGCGGGCTTCCGCCAACAACTGCTGTTCGCGCTTAAGCCGACGCTTCTGGGAGAAGAACTCAACGCTCTTACTGAAGAAGATAGCCCAGGTGACCACTGACGCCAGAATCAGACCAATCATCACGCACTTAACCACGATATCGGCGTGCTGATACATACCCCAGACGGAAAGATCCGTCTGCATCAAATTATTACCCACTCTGTATCTCCAGGACGCAAATCACAAATTCTGAGCGTAATAATATCAAAACGACGTCGAATTGATAGTCGTTCTCATTACTATTTACATAGTGCCGCACCTTTGGTTTCTTTTCCTTGCGCTTACGCAGTAAAACGTCACGGGAAGCGATTTTGATAAAATATTGTGCTTTATCCTGTTCCCCGGGATGCGCATTTTGTCATTCGTGGTAGTTTAGACATCCAGACGTATAAAAACAGGAAACCCAACATGGCAGATAAACAACTGGACACCAGACTGGTCAGCGCAGGGCGCAGTAAAAAATACACGCTGGGCTCGGTGAATAGTGTGATTCAGCGCGCTTCTTCGCTGGTTTTTGAAACCGTAGAAGCCAAAAAGCACGCCACCCGCAACCGCGCTAAAGGTGAACTCTTTTACGGCCGTCGCGGCACGTTGACCCATTTCTCGCTGCAGGAAGCAATGTGCGAGCTTGAAGGCGGCGCTGGCTGCGCGCTCTTCCCCTGCGGTGCTGCAGCCGTCGCCAACACTATTCTGGCCTTTGTCGAGCAGGGCGACCACGTGCTGATGACTAACACAGCCTATGAGCCGAGCCAGGATTTCTGCACCAAAATCCTCGGCAAACTGGGGGTGACCACCGGCTGGTTCGATCCGCTGATCGGCGCCGATATCGTTAAGCATCTTCAATCCAACACCAAAGTCGTTTTCCTCGAATCTCCGGGCTCCGTGACCATGGAAGTTCACGATGTACCAGCAATTGTCGCCGCCGTCAGACGCGTTGCGCCGGACGCCATCATTATGATCGATAATACCTGGGCGGCAGGCATCCTGTTTAAAGCCCTCGATTTCGGTATTGATATCTCGATTCAGGCCGGGACCAAGTACCTGATTGGTCACTCCGATGCGATGGTCGGCACCGCCGTTTCAAACGCCCGCTGCTGGGATCAACTGCGGGAGAATGCCTATCTGATGGGGCAAATGGTCGATGCTGATACGGCCTATATGACCAGCCGCGGGCTGCGCACGCTGGGCGTGCGTCTGCGCCAGCATCATGAAAGCAGTCTGAAGATTGCCGAATGGCTTGCAGCCCATCCGCAGGTCGCACGGGTTAACCATCCGGCGTTACCGGGCAGTAAGGGACACGAATTCTGGAAACGAGACTTTACGGGCAGCAGCGGTCTGTTCTCGTTTGTGCTGAATAAAAAGCTGAATAATGACGAGCTGTCCGCTTATCTGGATCACTTCAGTCTCTTCAGCATGGCCTATTCGTGGGGTGGGTTTGAGTCGCTGATTCTGGCCAATCAGCCTGAACAGATTGCAGAAATTCGCCCGGAAGGGGGGGTGGATTTCAGCGGCACACTGATCCGTCTTCACATTGGTTTAGAAAATGTTGACGATCTGATTGCGGATTTAGCCGCCGGATTTTCCCGCCTCGTGTAAGATTGACGCTAATGGACAGCTATGCAGACACGTCGAGAGAAATTGTCTGCATTTGTTGCGCCCGGGATCAAGTCATTCGGGCCTGTTCAGGAGTACAATAAGTTCATTAAGGCGTAAACGCTGTTCCACAGGAAAGTCCATGGCTGTCATTCAAGATATTATCGCTGCGCTCTGGCAACATGATTTTGCCGCGCTGGCGGACCCACATGTTGTTAGCGTCGTCTACTTTGTGATGTTCGCCACGCTGTTTTTAGAGAATGGCCTGTTACCGGCCTCATTTTTACCCGGTGATAGCCTGTTGCTATTAGCGGGCGCATTAGTCGCGCAGGGCGTCATGAGCTTTATCCCTACCCTGGTGATCCTGACGACAGCAGCCAGCCTGGGTTGTTGGCTTAGCTATATTCAGGGACGCTGGCTGGGTAATACGCGAACGGTAAAAGGCTGGCTGGCGCAACTTCCAGCGAAATATCACCAGCGCGCGACCTGCATGTTTGACCGACATGGTCTGCTGGCGCTGCTGGCAGGACGTTTTCTGGCGTTCGTGCGGACCCTGCTGCCAACCATGGCGGGGATTTCCGGACTCTCTAACCGTCGCTTCCAGTTTTTCAACTGGCTGAGCGGCCTGCTGTGGGTCGGCGTGGTCACCAGTTTTGGCTATGCGCTTAGCATGATCCCGTTTGTAAAGCGTCATGAAGATCAGGTGATGACTTTCCTGATGATCCTGCCGCTCTTCCTGCTGGCTGCGGGTTTAATCGGCACGGTAGTGGTGGTTCTCAAGAAGAAATACTGTAGCGCCTGATCTGCATTTAGCCGGATGACGCGTCGCTCATCCGGCTGACTCGCAATAACGTTAACTCCCCTGCATGGTACGGATCCGCGCCGCATCTTCTCCCGGCGTCACGCCGAAATAGCGCTTAAATTCGCGACTGAACTGCGACGCGCTTTCATACCCCACCCGCATTGCCGCCGCACTGGCCTTCATGCCGTCGTGAATCATCATCATCCGCGCTTTATGTAACCGATAGGTTTTCAGGTACTGCAACGGCGAGGTGCTGGTGACTGACTTAAAATTATGGTGGAACGCAGAGACACTCATGTTGGCTTCGGCTGCCAGCTGCTCGACATTGAGGTTTTCGGTGTACTTATTTTCAATGCGTTTGAGCACGCGGCTAATCAGGCTGAAGTGCGTTTGACGACTCACCAGTGCCAGCAGCGCACCGCCGCGTGGCCCGGTCAGAACATGATAAAGGATCTCGCGGATAATCTGTTTACCGAGAATTCTCGCGTCCAGTGGCCGCTCCATGACGTCGAGCAGACGTTCTGCCGCGCAGAGGATCTCCTCGGAGAGCGTCGCGGAGTTGATCCCGCTTGCCGCCATCGACGGCTGAAAGCGCTCGTCCTCGCCAATGTCCATCAGCAGTTCCTGCAACTGCAGAATATCGACATTGATGCGAAATCCGGCGAGCGGCACGTCCGGTGTCGCATAGGTTTCACATTCGAAGGGTAATGGTACTGTCAGCAGCAGGTATTCATTGGCGTCGTAACGGAAAACCCGCTCATTGATGTAACCGATTTTATGGCCTGAAAACAGAAATATGATGCCGGGGTCGTACATGACGGGAGTGCGTAAACCCGGTTCAGTACCATACAGCAGACGGATGTCTGGCAGCAGTTCACCGAGCTTATATTCATTGTTTTTCAACTGCTTAACTTTATCCGTTAGCAGTAAACAGATCTCTTCGCGGTTCATGACAGGTTATTTTCTCAACGGAGGACGACGCCTTGATTGTGCGCAAATTTATCGTTTTTCTCCAGCACTCTGGAGAAATGGGCAAGACATTGGCAGAAATGAGCATTGAGAGGATAGCCGCGCACGACCACAATATTCTCCATCCGGCAGACCCCGCCTGCCCTCTTTTTTTTACCCACATAAGGGAACGAGCAATGAATAACTTTAATCTGCATACCCCGACTCGCATTCTGTTTGGTAAAGGTGCGATTGCTGAACTGCGCGCACAAATCCCTCAGGACGCACGCGTGCTGATCACTTATGGCGGCGGCAGCGTGAAAAAGACCGGCGTGCTGGCGCAGGTACAGGACGCACTGAAAGGTCTGGATGTCCGTGAATTTGGCGGCATCGAACCTAACCCGTCCTATGAAACCCTGATGAACGCGGTAAAAATCGCCCGCGAAGAAAACATTACCTTCCTGTTGGCCGTTGGCGGGGGGTCTGTTCTTGATGGCACCAAATTCATCGCCGCTGCCGCTCACTATGCGGATGGCGTTGACCCGTGGCACATCCTGCAGACCAGCGGTAGCGATATCAAAAGCGCGATCCCGATGGGTTCCGTGCTAACGCTGCCGGCGACGGGTTCTGAATCCAACAAAGGTGCGGTCATCTCGCGTAAAACCACCGGTGACAAGCAGGCCTTCCACTCAGCACATGTGCAGCCGGTCTTTGCGGTACTGGATCCGGTTTACACCTATACCCTGCCGCCACGTCAGGTGGCCAACGGCGTGGTTGATGCATTTGTGCATACCGTTGAGCAGTACGTCACGTATCCGGTTGATGCAAAAATTCAGGATCGCTTCGCGGAAGGCATTCTGCTGACGCTGGTAGAAGATGGCCCGAAAGCGCTGAAAGATCCGGAAAATTACGATGTTCGCGCAAACGTAATGTGGGCGGCTACCCAGGCGCTGAATGGTCTGATTGGCGCGGGTGTGCCGCAGGACTGGGCAACGCATATGCTGGGCCACGAACTGACGGCGATGCACGGTCTGGATCACGCCCAGACGCTGGCGGTGGTTCTGCCTGCACTGTGGAATGAAAAACGCGATACCAAACGTGGCAAACTGCTGCAATATGCCGAGCGCGTATGGAACATCACCGACGGGTCTGAAGATGAGCGTATCGATGCCGCGATCGCGGCCACCCGTAATTTCTTCGAACAACTGGGCGTTCCGACTCGCCTGTCAGGCTATGGCCTTGATGGCAGTTCAATCCCGGCCCTGCTGGCGAAACTGGAAGAGCACGGCATGACGCAACTGGGTGAACATAAAGATATTACCCTGGATGTCAGCCGTCGTATTTACGAGGCAGCCCGCTAAGCTTTTTTCACCTCTGGCTTTCGTTTTTGGGCATTTCGTCCAGACTTAAGTCACCCTACATCACCGGAGTCCCCCTCCGGTGATGAGCACATGAAGGAGGAAAAATGGCAAACCAAACCGTAATTAAGCTTCAGGATGGCAACGTAATGCCCCAACTGGGGTTAGGCGTATGGAAAGCCGGTAACGACGAGGTCGTCTCCGCCATTCATAAAGCACTGGAAGTCGGCTATCGGTCTATAGATACCGCCGCCGCATACAAAAATGAAGACGGCGTCGGCAAAGCGTTAGCCAGCGCAGGTCTCCCCCGCGACGAGTTGTTCATCACCACCAAGCTGTGGAATGACGATCAGAAGCGCCCCCGCGAAGCGTTAATGGAGAGCCTGGAAAAACTCCAGCTCGATTATCTCGATCTGTATCTGATGCACTGGCCGGTTCCGGCAATCGATCACTATGTTGCTGCCTGGCAAGGCATGATTGAGCTGCAAAAAGAGGGACTGATTAAGAGCATCGGCGTGTGTAACTTCCAGGTCAACCATCTCCAGAGACTGATTGACGAAACGGGCGTCACACCGGTGATTAACCAGATCGAGCTGCATCCGCTGATGCAGCAGCGTCAGCTCCACGCATGGAATGCGACGCATAAAATCCAGACCGAGTCCTGGAGCCCGCTGGCGCAGGGCGGTGAAGGCGTTTTCGATCAAAAAATCATTCGCTCCCTGGCGGATAAATACGGTAAAACCCCGGCGCAGATTGTCATCCGCTGGCATCTGGATAACGGTCTGGTGGTGATTCCGAAATCCGTCACGCCGTCGCGTATCGCCGAGAACTTCGACGTCTGGGATTTTCGTCTCGACAAAGATGAGCTGGGCGAGATCGCAAAACTCGATCAGGGCAAACGCCTGGGGCCTGACCCGGATCAGTTCGGCGGCTAATTCCCTTCTTTCAAGCCCGGCTTAACGTCGGGCTTTTACTGTCTTCACTCCTGGCATGACACCTCCCCAGGTTTGTCCGGCAACGCACACGTCATGTTGAATTCCCTACCCTCAAGCGCGTGCGGCCCACCAAAAGCACCGCCCAGATCGGTTTCATAGTCCTTGCCATTCACACTCACGTGTAGCACAGAGTGAAAATACCAGTCCCCTGGCCCTATTGGCAAAAAGAAGGTCCATTTATAGGCAGCCGGAAAAGCAAAACGACCATCGCCATCAGAGTGTGTCTGAGCGGACTTCTCACTGCTGCTCACCAGGGTCAGTTGCGCACCTTGTACTGGTTCACCGGAACTATCGACAAGCCGCCCTGCCACCTCAGGCTGTATCTGCTGATGCACCACGCAACCGCTTTGCAGTAGTGCGATCGCTATCGCCCCAACCATCATCCCTGCTTTCATCTCTGCTCCCGATATTCTTTTGCTTGCTATGGACGAAAAAATGGCTGCAACAGCAGCCAAATTTATCACGCGATATAAACGACCCGGTACGTTTGACGTTACCGGGCTACCGATTTATCGTCCGGCGACTTTTGCCCGCTTTTTATTGGCGGCAGGCGTCTGACGCTGATGCGCCACCGGCGTGTGCTTGGTCAACGCCGGACGGGTGTTGCGGTTCTGACGACGCGCCTCGCGCATCTCTTCCAGCGTTGGCGCAGGCACCAGACACTCGCGGCGCCCGCCAATCAGGTGCTTTTTACCCATCTCTTCCAGCGCCTGACGGATCATCGGCCAGTTTGCCGGATCGTGGTAACGCAGTAGCGCTTTATGCAGACGACGCTGCTTATCGCCTTTCGGCACCACCACATCTTCACTCTTATAGCCAATTTTACCCAGCGGGTTTTTGCCGGTGTAATACATGGTGGTCGAGTTTGCCAGCGGCGACGGATAGAAGTTCTGCACCTGATCGAGACGGAAGCGATGTTTCTTCAGCCACAGCGCCAGATTCACCATATCCTCGTCACGTGTCCCTGGGTGTGCGGAGATGAAATACGGGATCAGATACTGCTCTTTCCCGGCCTGCTTCGAGTAGAGATCGAACAGTTCCTTGAAACGGTCATAGCTGCCCATGCCTGGTTTCATCATCTTCGACAGCGGCCCTTCTTCGGTATGTTCCGGCGCAATCTTCAGATAGCCCCCCACATGGTGTGTTGCCAGCTCTTTGATATAGCGCGGATCTTCAACCGCGATATCGTAACGCACGCCGGAGGCGATGAGGATCTTTTTGATGCCTTTCAGGTCGCGGGCACGACGATAAAGGTTGATCGTCGGCTCGTGGTTGGTATCCATATGCGGACAGATGTCCGGATAGACACACGACAGACGACGGCAGGTCTGTTCCGCACGCGGTGACTTGCAGCGCAGCATGTACATGTTGGCCGTCGGGCCACCGAGATCGGAGATCACGCCGGTAAAGCCCGGGACGGTATCGCGGATCGCTTCGATCTCATTAATGATCGAATCTTCAGAGCGGCTCTGGATAATGCGCCCTTCATGCTCGGTGATCGAACAGAACGAGCAGCCGCCAAAGCAGCCGCGCATAATGTTGATTGAGAAACGAATCATCTCATAAGCCGGAATGCGGCTGTTGCCATATGCCGGGTGCGGCACGCGCTTATACGGCAGGGCGAAGACGCTGTCCATCTCTTCGGTTGACAGCGGGATCGCCGGCGGGTTGATCCAGATGTAGCGATCGCCATGCTTTTGCATCAACGCACGCGCACAACCAGGGTTAGTTTCATGGTGCAGGATCCGCGAGGCGTGCGCATACAGCACTTTGTCGCCCTTTACTTTTTCAAAGGACGGCAGCAGAACGTAGGTCTTTTCCCACGGCTTCGGACGCGCTGGCTGCACGGTGATGGCTTTCGCCTCCTGCTTTTTCGGCGCGACGGGTTTGTTGTCGGCACACGGCAAATCTTCGCCATACGGATGCGGGATCGGGTCAATTTTCCCCGGCGTATCCAGACGCGTAGAATCGACGCCGCTCCAGCCAGGCAGCGCTTCTTTCACCATAATCGCAGTGTTACGCACATCGCGGATCTGGCTGATGGTTTCCCCCATCGCCAGACGGTGTGCCACTTCTACCAGCGGGCGTTCGCCGTTACCAAACATCAGCATGTCGGCCTTGGAATCCACCAGCACGGAACGGCGCACGGTATCGGACCAGTAATCATAATGCGCGGTACGCCGCAGGCTCGCTTCAATGCCGCCAAGGATCACCGGCACGTCTTTCCACGCCTCTTTGCAGCGCTGGGTATAGACCAGCGTGGCGCGATCCGGGCGCTTGCCCGCCACGTTATCCGGGGTATAGGCATCATCATGGCGCAGGCGACGATCGGCGGTATAGCGGTTGATCATCGAGTCCATGTTGCCAGCGGTTACGCCAAAGAACAGGTTCGGTTTGCCCAGACGCATGAAATCGTCTTTGCTGTTCCAGTCCGGCTGCGCAATGATGCCGACACGGAAGCCCTGCGCTTCCAGCATTCGGCCGCAAATCGCCATACCGAAACTCGGGTGATCGACATAGGCGTCACCGGTTACCAAAATAATGTCGCAGCTATCCCAGCCAAGTTGATCCATTTCGTCGCGTGACATCGGCAAAAAAGGAGCGGGACCAAAACAGGCCGCCCAGTACTGAGGCCAGGAGAAGAGATCTCTGTCTGGCTGGATCAGGGATATTGCGCTCATAGTGCTTCCAAAAATGGTAAAAAAATAATCAAAGGCCGGCGATTATATGCCGGAACGAAAGAGAAATCGAAGGATAATCTCTCTCGCACATCAGCGAGAGAGAGAGGAGGATTACGCCGCCGGATTGACCAGAATCTGCCCGATAGAACCACGGTCCGCCATTTCCAGCGTCTGGCTGTTAAAGTAGAACGGGAAATGCGCCCAGGACGGCTGTCCGTACCAGACCAGCAGTTCCACCTGCCCATCCACCCAGACGGTATCTTTCCAGCCACGATCTTCCGGGAACGGCATCGCGCCATTAACGTTACGCACGAGGAACGATACCCCTTCGATGTGGAACGACTGCGGCATATCGGCACGCACCGTCCAGCGCTCCCAGGAGCCCTGCTGCGCGGTGATATCAATGCGGTTGACGTCCCATAGCTGGCCGTTGATGCCCGGATCGTCGCCCAGACTGATATCGCGACTGCGAATCGGCGTACCGCTCATGATCTCAGTCGGCAGCAGACGCATCGGCAGGTTGTCGGTCACCAATGGCAGCAGGCCGGTTGGGCGCAGCGTTAACACCAGCGTGGAAACCAGAATGCTCGACGGTTCAAAGAAACCACGGATCCTGTCGACAATGCTCGCCGCCTCGCCACAGGTAATCGACACTTCATCGCCATTGGTCATATCGACCAGAATTTCTCGGCGCTCGCCGGGTGCCAGCGACAGTTGCTTTACTGACACCGGCGCGGGCAAAAAGCCCTGATCGCCGGAGATGACATGCAGCGCGCGTCCGTCACTCATCTGCAACTGATAACGACGGGAGTTAGAGGCGTTCAGCAGGCGCAAACGCACCCAGCCACGGGAGACTTCCACGTAAGGACTTTGCACCCCGTTGACCAACAGCGTATCGCCGACAAAGCCGCCGCTGCCAGGCTCGCTGTATTCCGGCGTGCCAAAGTTATCCAGTCGCTTATCCTGAATAATGACGGGGAAGTCATCGACGCCATAATGGTTTGGGATCGGCAGCGATTTACTCACCTCATCTTCAACCAACCACATCCCGGCCAGACCGTTGTATACCTGCTGGGCGGTACGGTTCGGCGTATTGGCGTGATACCACAGCGTGGCGGCATTCTGACGAATAGGCAGCACGGGCGCCCAATCCGCGTTTGGCGACATCATGCGCGCCGGACCGCCCATCAGCGGACCTGGCACCTGTAGACCGGCGATAGTCATAGAGACATTTTCCGCCAGACGGTTACTGTAGATCAGTTTAACGTCATCCCCTTTCCAGACGCGGATCGTCGGACCGAGGTAACGCCCGTTAATCCCCCAGACTGGCGCCCGCGTGCCCTGGGTAAAGGACCAGTGCGAACGCTGTAGCGTCATAAACAGCGGCTGGCCCCGGCGTGACTCCAGTAGCGGCGGAACGGGCAGCGGCTGTTGCTGACCGGCAGCATTGGCCCTCAGCGGAACAGCACCGGCACACAGCGCGATCCCCGATGCCTGAATGAACTGACGCCGACTGAATGACATATAAGCTCCATGTAAAACTGGCTAAATTACGGGCAGGAACTCGTTTCCTGCAAAAACTCGTCATACTCCACGCTGCATGTACGTTGGCTTGCAGCGTGAAAGAGTAAGCATTTGTCGCTGAATCAAACTTTCCCGGCAGCTTCTCGCTCGGCGACTTCTTGATCAAGTTCAGCAATCTTTTGTTCCATCAGCGAGCGGCAGTGCGCGGCCAGTTCACGAACCTGATCTTTACCATACTGACTGGTATCCACCGGCGGCAGCATCTCCACAATCACCAGACCATTTTTCAGGCGATTCAGGTTAATTTTATTCGAGGTATTGGAAACGCACACCGGAATAATTGGGACGCCAGCAGCAATCGCGGCATGAAAAGCCCCGGTTTTAAACGGCAGCAGGCCACGCCCCCGGCTACGAGTGCCTTCCGGGAACATCCAGATGGAGATGCGACGCTTTTTAAAATGGTTCACTACTTCGGCAATCGTACCGTGCGCTTTTGCACGGTTATTACGGTCAATCAGCAGATTTCCCGTCAGCCAGTACAGTTGACCAAAAAACGGGATCCACAGCAGGCTTTTCTTCCCAACGGTCACGGTTGGCGGCTGCACGATATTCGCGGCGGTCACCATATCGTAATTATTCTGATGGTTAGCGATGTAGATAGCGTTGCCGTAGCTTTCCGCATCCGCGGGTTTACGGCACTCAACTTTCAGGCCGAACACCGGCGACAGACGACCAAACATGTGCCCGAAGGTCGCGACGTGTTTTGGGTTACGCGGGCTGAGTAAGCAGTAAAGAGAACCGAAAACACAAACCAGAATGGAATAGATAACGGTAATAATAAGTCGAAAAATAAATAGCATAACAACCTCTGAAGGCCTAAGAGCCCGGGATTCTACGTCACCTGCTATCCAGGTTAGGGTATTGTTAATATGGCTCTCTGGAAAACTGTATTGTTAATCGCTACTCACGAATAAACAACGGTTTTACGGGAAATTTTACGGTAATTCGGCAGGAGCGAATGGCTCGCCCCTTGCGGCGGATACCGCCGTAAGCCCTGATCCGGTCCACAAGAGGCATCTGCGTAAGCCGGATGAGGCAAAGCCACCATCCGGCATTTCACGCAAATTACTCTTCGCTGTCACCGCTGCCAGCACGACGCGGCGAATCAATGTCGATGCGATCGATGCGCTGCAAACCGCGCATCAACGTCCCGCGACGACCTCGTTCGCCGGTCACTTTCTGCAACTCTTCAGGACGCAGCTTAATTTTGCGTTTCCCGACGTGAATAGTCAGCGTGCTCTGCGGCGGCAGAACATAGAGCAGCGCCAGCGCGTCGTCACCACGCGCCGCTTCTGCGGACGGAATGTTGATGATCTTGTTCCCTTTCCCTTTCGATAGCTGCGGCAGATCGCTGACCGGGAACATCAGCATACGTCCGGCCTGCGTAATCGCCAGCAGCATGTCCGTTTCATCTTCAATCACCACCGGCGGCATAACGCGAGCATTTTCCGGAAGCGTAATGAGCGTCTTACCGGCACGGTTACGCGCCACCAGATCGTTGAACGTACAGACGAAACCGTAACCCGCATTCGATGCCATCAGCAGTTTCTGCTCATCGCCTTCCATCAGCATATGCTCAACGGTAGCGCCTGGCGGCAGCGTCAGTTTACCGGTCAACGGTTCGCCCTGACCGCGCGCCGACGGCAGCGTGATCGGGTCAATGGCGTAACTGCGCCCGGTGGTATCGATAAACACCACCGGCTGGTTACTCTTACCTTTCACCGCCGACTTAAAGCTATCGCCCGCTTTGTAGTTCAGTCCCTGCGCGTCGATGTCGTGACCTTTGGCGCTACGCACCCAGCCCATCTGAGACAGTACGATCGTCACCGGCTCAGACGGCAGCATGTCGTGTTCGCTCATCGCTTTCGCTTCTTCGCGCTCGCGCAGCGGTGAACGACGATCGTCACCATAGGCGTCGGCATCCGCCTGCAACTCTTTCTTCAGCAGGGTATTCATCTTGCGTTCAGAGGCGAGAATCGCCTGCAGCTGATCGCGCTCTTTCGCCAGCTCATCCTGCTCACCGCGAATCTTCATCTCTTCCAGTTTGGCGAGATGACGCAATTTCAGTTCGAGGATTGCTTCGGCCTGCGTTTCGGTAATACCAAAACGCGACATCAGCGCTGGCTTGGGCTCATCTTCAGTACGGATGATCTCAATGACTTCGTCAATATTGAGAAACGCCACCAGCAAACCTTCCAGTATATGCAGGCGTTTGAGGACTTTCTCCAGACGATAGTTCAGGCGGCGACGCACGGTATCACGACGGAACGCCAGCCATTCGGTGAGGATCTCCAGCAGGTTTTTCACCGCCGGACGCCCGTCAAGACCGATCATATTGAGGTTAATGCGATAGCTCTTTTCCAGATCGGTGGTCGCAAACAGGTGGTTCATTACCTGCTCCATGTCCACACGATTGGAACGCGGCACCACCACCAGACGAGTCGGGTTTTCGTGATCTGACTCATCGCGCAGATCGTCGACCATTGGCAGCTTTTTATTGCGCATCTGGGCCGCGATTTGCTCCAGTACGCGCGCGCCGGAGACCTGGTGCGGCAGCGCAGTAATTACCACCGCGCCGTCTTCTTTCTTCCACACCGCACGCATGCGCACGGAGCCGCGTCCATTTTCATAAATCTTACGAATTTCGGCGCGCGGGGTAATGATTTCCGCTTCGGTCGGGTAGTCCGGGCCGTGAACAATATCCAGCAGCTCGTCCAGCGTCGTTTTCGGCTGTTCAATCAGGGTAATCGCGGCTTTCGCCACTTCGCGCAGGTTGTGCGGCGGGATATCCGTCGCCATGCCGACCGCGATACCGGTTGTGCCGTTAAGCAGGATATTCGGCAGACGCGCAGGCAGCATTTTCGGCTCCTGCATCGTCCCGTCGAAGTTGGGCACCCAGTCTGCGGTTCCCTGTCCCAGTTCGCTCAGCAACAGTTCAGCGTATTTTGACAGGCGGGATTCGGTATAACGCATCGCCGCGAAGGATTTCGGATCGTCTGGCGCCCCCCAGTTCCCCTGACCATCAACCAGCGGATAACGGTAAGAGAACGGCTGCGCCATCAGCACCATGGCCTCATAGCAGGCGCTGTCCCCGTGCGGATGGTATTTACCCAACACGTCGCCGACGGTACGGGCGGATTTTTTAAATTTGGCGCTGGCGTTCAGCCCCAGCTCTGACATCGCATAGACGATGCGGCGCTGAACGGGTTTCAGACCATCACCAATAAACGGCAACGCCCTGTCCATGATGACGTACATGGAGTAATTCAGATAGGCGTTTTCCGTGAATTCATGCAGCGCAAGGCGCTCTGCCATATCGCTCATTAATCGTGATTCCTCAACTGTAAGCCCGCCAGATACCCGGTATCTTTTCAGGCAATATTGCCGCAGATACTACCTTATCTGACGCGTTGAGTCACAAAGAAAAGGGCCGCGAACGCGGCCCTGACAGGGATTATTTGCTGACTTTACTGATTTGCTTCACGTCAATTTCAACGGAATTCCAGTCTTTGTCCACTTCCCCCTGAATTTCAACGGTATCCTGCGGGGTGACCGTCACGCCGTTCCAGCGTTTGTGGTCGATATCGACATTGATGGTCCCTGTCGCATCTTTAAACAGATAAAGGTCATCGGAAATGCGTTCAACGATGTTGCCGCGCAGCGTCACCCAGGTGTCATCACGCAGGGATTTCGCACTTTCTACCGTCGTGCTACTGCCGTTAGGCCCCTGGAAGCCGCCGCTCTGCGTTTGCGTCGCGGACGGGCCAGAAAAACCACCCTGCTGCGCCGCCAGAACCGGTGCGGAGCAGAGCGCCATAACGGCAACAATTGCAGCCAATTTTTTCATGATCATTTCTCCCTTTGATGTCATTTCGCATCCATTAAATACCGTAATTCTTAACGAGTTCTTAAGGCAAAAAAAAGTCTCATTTTTGCTGTACATCACGTGTGACATCGGGGTTTACTTGCCTCTGTCACAGCGGGCGCAGGGATGAAACGATGCGAATTTTACTGATTGAAGATGATGCGATGATTGGCGATGGCATTAAAACCGGGTTAAGCAAAATGGGCTTTAGCGTCGACTGGTTTACCGAAGGTCGTCAGGGTAAAGAAGCGCTCTATAGCGCGCCTTATGATGCGGTGATCCTCGACCTTACGCTGCCAGGAATGGACGGACGCGATATTCTGCGCGACTGGCGTGAACAGGGAAAGCGCGAACCGGTGCTGATCCTCACCGCGCGTGATGCGCTGGCCGAGCGCGTGGAAGGACTTCGCCTCGGGGCGGATGATTATCTGTGTAAGCCATTCGCGCTGATTGAAGTCGCCGCCAGGCTGGAAGCGCTGATGCGTCGCGCCAGCGGTCAGGCCAGCAGCGAACTGCGCCACGGGCAGGTCACCTTAAATCCCGGCGATCGGGTCGCGACGCTGGCGGGAGAACCGTTGATACTCAAGCCAAAGGAGTTCGCACTGCTGGAATTATTGATGCGCAATGCCGGGCGCGTATTGCCACGCAAACTCATCGAAGAGAAGTTGTATACCTGGGACGAAGAGGTCACCAGCAATGCCGTTGAAGTACATGTTCACCATTTGCGGCGCAAACTGGGCAGCAATTTTATTCGCACCGTTCACGGCATTGGCTATACGCTTGGCGAGGCATCATCGTGACCCGGCAACTCAGCCTGCGCGTCAGGCTTACCCTCATCTTTCTAATTCTGGCAGCCATTACCTGGGCGGCATCGAGCTTTGTCGCCTGGAAGAAGACTACCGATAATGTCGATGAACTGTTTGATACGCAGTTGATGCTCTTCGCCAAACGCCTGATCACGCTTGATATCAATGAATTGCATGCGACTGAGCGGATGGCGCATACGCCCAAAAAATTTAAGCACGGTCATGTCGATGATGACGCGCTGACCTTTGCCGTCTATACCACGGACGGCAAGATGATCCTGCACGATGGCGACAATGGTCAGAACATCCCCTATAGCTATCGTCGGGAAGGGTTTGATGACGGCCAGCTCAACGGTGATGACGACAAATGGCGTTTTATCTGGCTGACCTCCCCCGATGGTAAGTACCGCATCGTGGTCGGCCAGGAGTGGGAATATCGTGAAGATATGGCTCTGGAGATTGTGACGGCGCAACTGGTCCCCTGGCTTATCGCGCTGCCGCTGATGCTGCTGTTAATGATTATGTTACTGCATCGGGAACTCAAGCCGCTGAAAAAACTGGCGCAGGCGTTGCGCCTGCGCGATCCGGAATCCAGCGAGCCGCTCAGTTCACACGGCGTCCCGAGTGAGGTGCGTCCGCTGGTCGAATCGCTCAACCAGCTTTTTACCCGCACCCATAATATGATGGTGCGCGAACGACGCTTTACCTCAGACGCCGCTCATGAACTGCGCAGTCCTCTAACGGCGCTAAAAGTCCAGACGGAGGTGGCGCAGCTTTCTGATGATGATCCGCTGGCGCGGGAGAAAGCCCTGACGCAACTCCACACGGGCATCGATCGCGCCACGCGTCTGGTCGACCAACTCCTGACGCTTTCCCGTCTCGACTCGCTGGATAACCTGCAGGACGTCGCCATGCTCTCTCTTGAAGAGCTCCTTCAGTCTGCGGTGATGGACATCTGGCAGCCCGCGCAGCAGGCGCAAATTGATGTGCGTTTGCAGATCAATGCCCACAATGTGATGCGTACCGGTCAACCGCTGCTGCTCAGTCTGCTGGTGCGCAATCTACTGGATAACGCCATCCGCTACAGTCCGAAAGGCAGCGTGGTTGATGTCACGCTTGACGCCAGGCAGTTTACCGTCAGAGATAACGGCCCCGGCGTCACAGCGGAAGTCCTCCCCCACATTGGTGAGCGTTTTTATCGCCCGCCGGGCCAACACGTTACCGGTAGCGGACTGGGCCTGTCGATTGTCCGCCGCATTGCCGCTCTGCACGCAATGACGGTGTCATTTGGCAATGCGCCAGATGGTGGTTTTATCGCAACGGTGCAGTGGTAACTGTCGATTATTGCGCCATACACAAAAGACTTTGCACATTTTGCTAATTTCACCGTATGGCCTGTTGACGTAAAATTAGCCTCAAACGCATTCCTGAGAGGATAAAAAATGAGCAACGTCCTGATTATCAACGGCGCAAAAAAATTTGCACACTCCAACGGTCAACTGAATGACACGCTGACGGAAGTCGCTGACGGCACCCTGCGTGACCTCGGCCATAGCGTCAAAATCGTCCGGGCTGACGGTGATTACGACGTGAAAGAAGAAGTGCAGAACTTCGTCTGGGCTGACGTGGTTATCTGGCAGATGCCTGGTTGGTGGATGGGTGCACCGTGGACCGTGAAAAAATACATTGATGACGTGTTCACCGAAGGTCACGGCACACTGTATGCCAGCGATGGTCGTACCCGCTCAGATGCCTCGAAAAAATACGGTTCCGGCGGCCTGATTCAGGGGAAAAAATACATGCTCTCCCTGACCTGGAACGCACCGATGGAAGCCTTCACCGATAAAGATCAGTTCTTCCACGGTGTGGGTGTCGATGGCGTTTATCTGCCATTCCATAAGGCGAATCAATTCCTTGGAATGGAAGCGCTGCCGACCTTTATTACCAATGACGTCATTAAAATGCCGGATGTACCACGTTATGTTGCAGAATATCGCGAGCATCTGCAGGCGATTTTTGGTTAACTAGTAACCTGGAATTAGAAGGAGTTAACCATGCTTACAGTTATTGCTGAAATCCGCACCCGTCCGGGACAACATCACCGTCAGGCCGTCCTGGATCAGTTTGCGAAAATCGTTCCTGTCGTATTGAAGGAAGAGGGCTGCCACGGCTACGCGCCGATGGTAGATCATGCGGCAAACGTGAGTTTCCAGACCACGGCGCCAGATTCAATCGTCATGATTGAGCAGTGGGAAAGCATCGCGCATCTTGAAGCGCATCTGCAGACCCCGCATATGAAAGCCTACAGCGAAGCCGTTAAAGGCGACGTGCTGGATATGAATATTCGTATTCTGGAATCTGGTATTTAAACATACCGCGTTGCGCCGGGTCAGCCATCAATGCCAGACCCGGCAAAAGCGACCTCAGGGCAACGCCTTTTTCAGTCTTCGCACCGCTTCTTCCAGTTCATCCGCCGTTGGCGTGGCAAAAGACATGCGCAGCGTACGTTTATCCGGATTACTGCAGAAGAAAAACTCGCCCGGTACGAACACCACTTTTTCCTGCAAGGTGCGGGAAAGCCAGGCCGTAGCATCGAAATCGTAACGGAATGTCCCCCACAGGAACATCCCCCCCTGCGGCATATGGAATGAGATATGCTCATCCAGTTCACTGCGAATCGCCTCCGCCAGCACATAACACTTCTCACGATATGACTGACGAATAACCTGGATTTGATCTTCCAGACGCCCTAACGTCAAATAGCTGGCCGCCATCGCCTGCGAATGCGCACTGGTATGCAGATCGGTCGCCTGCTTAACAATGGTCGCTTTTTGTCTGATCCATTCCGGCAGCACCACCCACCCCACGCGCAGGCCAGGGGCCAGAATCTTGGAAAAGGTCGAGGTATAAATCACCTGCTCAGAGCATCCGCTCTCGCGGGCATGCTGGAACAGCGTTTTATAGGTCTCATCGGTGAAATTGATTTCGCCATAGGGATCATCCTCAATGATGGCAAAGTCATGCTGTTTCGCCAGTTGAACCAACTTCTGCCGACGGGAATCACTCAGAACCACGCCGCCAGGGTTACCAAACGTCGGCACGATATACACGAACTTGATCGTGTTGCTCTGGAGCAACACTTCCAGATCGTCCACGATCATGCCGTCTTTATCAGTGCCAACAGACAGAATATCCGCCTGGGACAGTTGCAGAACCTGCAATGCGGCAAGATACGTCGGGCGTTCGACCACCACTTTATCGCCCGGATTGATCAACGTTCTCACCAGAATATCCAGCGACTGCTGTGACCCATTGGTCACCAGGATCGCGTCAGGGGCAGCCTGAATGCCGCGTTTCTGGCACAACTGACTAATCGCTTCCCGCAGAGGTGGAAAACCTTCGCTCAGACCGTACTGGAACGCATTCAGAAATTGGCTTTCCATCATGTTGCGTGTGGCCATTTCCAGCCCTGTTTTATCAAACAGTTCCGGGCTGGGAATGCCGCCGCCCAGCGAAATCACGCCAGGCATTTTGCTATGTTTGAGTAATTCCCTGATAGCGGAGGGTTTAAGGGCGTCGACGCTCTTAGACAGATGTGTGTTGTTCATCCTGTTTCCTTATTATGTATTTTGGCGTCCGTCCCCGGTCATTGCCTTATCGTAAATCCGCGTTCTCGCCTCGATTGAGACTAATAGACCTCTCTGGCAAGATCAATCAGATATCATAATGGCAAAAGGGTAAGCTCCCGAGGCTTACCCTTTTGATCAACCGTGAAATTCACACTTACCAGTAGAGCTTCCAGCACTGAGTAAATCGCACCAGCGCCTCCACGTAGAAGTAATCACCCCAACTGGCACACTCATCCACCCCTTTATTACTCGAGAGGTGATAAACCGAGTGTTTCAACAGGCCGTTACCCTTTTCCTCTTTCGCCATCAAATAGTGCCTGGTCAGCGACGACATGATCGCCATTGCCCACTGCTGGTAACGTTCGCGATCCGGATCGGTAACGGGCAAATGTTTAATTAATTCCAGCAAACCGCAAACCGCGATGGCCGCGGAGGAGGAGTCACGTAGCGCATCGGTTCCGACCAGCGCCAGATCCCAATGGCAGACGGCATCTTCCGGCAGGCGATTCAGGAAGTAATTGGCCAGTTTTTTCGACAGCGCCACCTTCTGCGTATCGCCGGTGTAGATATAGCTCAACAGGAAACCATAAATGCCCCACGCCTGGCCGCGCGACCAGCACGAGTCATCGGCATAGCCCTGCTGTGTGTTCCCGTAGCGCGGCGCACCGCTGTGCACATCCATGTAATAGGTATGGAAAGTGGATGCATCTTCACGAATTAAATAGTTCGCCGCCTGGGCAACGTGCGCCTTCGCGGCGTCCGCAAAACGCGGATCGCCGGTCTGCTCGCTCGCCCAGTACAGCAGGGGTAAATTCATATTGCAGTCGATGATCATCCGTCCGGCCTGTTCCGGGTCGCTCAGATCGCCCCACGCCTGAATGATCTGCGCTTTCTCGTGAAAACGCTCCAGCAGTGCTTCTGCTGCCAACAGTGAAAACCCGCGCGCATCGCGATTTCCCGTCAACCGCCAGGCCGCTACGCAGGAAAGGGTATACAGAAAGCCCAGGTCGTGGGTATTGGTGTCGTGACGTCCGGCAATTCGCAGACCAAAAGAGCGAACGTGTTTTTCCGCCATGTCACGGAATACCGCGTCGCCGCTCATCTCCCAGGCCAGCCATAGCTGCCCGGTCCAGAAACTGGTTGTCCACTCGATATTATCCGTTAACGGATAATACCCTTTCACACAAGTTTCGGCTGGAAAGTGTTCACCGAATTCCGTTAAATGACGACGAATCAGTTCAAGGACATGCTCACGCGCGCTGCGCATCTCATCCTGAAATGCCCCTGCATCGATCGGCTGTCCAGGAAAAGCGCGCAGGCGTTCCTCAACGATGTGATTTAACATATTTCGGTTCCTTATGACGTAAATTATTTTGTCGCGTTATTTTCAGCGATATCAAGAGCAGTATTATTATTTCGTTTACTCTGGCATGCCGATAAGGTAAATGCCGAAATAAGCGTAAAGACCAGGGCGATAATCCCCATGATGATGTAAGTTTTCTCAAAACCAATACGGTCATACATTAATCCGGCAGGTGAAGAGACCACCACATTCCCGACATACAGCATCGCCTGATATCCCAGTAAATACATGGTTGCATTGACACGTTTATCAAAATGCTCTGCGATATATTTAAATACCGAGACCAGCAGTAAACAGATCTCCAGACCATATAACGGTTTGAGCACAGAAATTAACAGGTGAGAATCGCAGAGACCAGAAATCACCAGTCGCGCCCCGACCAGTACGCCGACAATCAACAGTCCGCGTTTAGCACCGATAGCATTAACAAATAAGGGGATCACCATATACATGACAAATTCCATACCTGACTGTACGGTGCCCAGATAACCAAAGACCGCATTGCCTTCGTGGATGTCAGAGAAGAAAGTCACAAAGTAGCGGGAGAACTGCTGCTCGGCGATAAACATCATCCATGCGACACCCGCCACATACAGACAGAATGCCCAGAACTTACGGTTTCGCAGCAGGGCGTAGACATCTGCCGGGACGATTTTCTCTTTGGTCAGCACCTCAGCGGCATTGGCGGCGTTGAAGTTCACCTTTAGACTCAGCAGAACCATCAGCATCACGACCGACGTCACGCTGCCCATGATGAAGTTATAGGCCGGAGAAAGGTTAAACAGCAGTCCCGAGAACGATGATGCCACCGCCCAACCGAGTGACCCCCACATCCGAATCTGACCAAACTCCATACCGTTAAGACGACTGTAGCGATCGGAATACGATTCACAGGCCGCCACGCCGGCATACCACGCAAAACTCAGGTAAATTGCGCCAACAATAATCCCTAACAGGGTCTGAGAGAGTAATAATGGCTGGTAAACATAAATAAAGAAGGGTGCCATTAATGCCGACATCCCTACGACAAAATAAAGCAGATATTTACTCATGCCAATTTTATCGAGAATATAGCCGTAAATAGGTTTCAGGATAACCGAGAAAATACCATTCACGGCAAAAACCGTTCCTATAACCGTACCGCTAAGCTGTGCTTTCTGCCCCAGCCAGATTGCCAACAAACCGATGCTGGCCGACCACGTAAAGAAATAGAGAAAAATAAAACTACTGATTTTATAGTATTCCGTTCTGTAATCCGGTGAACGTATATTCATACCACCCTCGCTATAAAGAGAACGACAACAGGCGCGCAGATTCAGGTTCGCGAATAACGACCTGATGAGCATCAATGTGCAACCGGGGAATGGCGGTGCAGGCCTTGTGTTGCCCGGATGCACTGACCGCGCAACAAAGCCAGCTTTCCCCAGCCGTAATCTCTGTTGAGAGCACGGGGATCGCGGCACATTCGGCAAACATAATGCTGCTGTTTGGCGGCGTGATAATGCTGTCCGGACTGCGCGAAATCACCGGTGACAGGTCCACAATCATGCTGCTGCCGTTGCTGGCGGCAACCACGCACCCGCGTCCGTGCACCTGGTGCTCCGCTTTCATGACTGCAAATCCCCCTTCCACCGTTTGCAGTACCCGCGCGCTGTGGATGCGGTGCAAACGGATATGCCATTCACCGAACGGCACCAGCCAGGTCTCAATGGCAACGTCATGCCACGGCGACCAGCGCGAGAAAATGAAGCTTTCATCTACGCGGACCTCGTCGCAGTCGCGCCGCCCGCGAAAATAGGCATCACCGTCAGCTAACAGCAGCATGGAATCACACGCCGCATGCTTGATGCCAAAACGCCCGCGTTCAATGGTGAAACCAAAACGGCTGGAATAGGCAAACTTGGTATATTTCGCCTCGGTATTAACGTAGTTATTCAGCTCCAGTTGGCCGGATGTCAGCATTGTGACAAGCCCGGAATGTTCGCTGTGTTGAAGAATTTGCCCGGCATGGGGGATCGCGCGCGTTTCCGCCAGTCGTGGCAGGGGCTGCTCTTCAGCCAGCCAGAACGGGTGATTTTCCGGCAGCGCGAGGATCAGAAAAACCTTCAGCGCCCAGTAAGGAGAACCTGGCGAATTGTAGTCCTCGCACATCGCCAGATTCGGGTAAGCGAAGCCTAACGTCAGGATCCCATCACGATCAAAAATGGGCTGCTGCTGCCACCAGCGCAAATGTCGCAGGATCACCCCTTTAATGATGCCCGGCGTGAGCACATCCAGCTCAGCAAACGCCACCGCGCTCCAGAACGCGACCATCGCAAATCGATAGGTCAGGCTGCGACCGAACGGCACCGAAGCCCCGTCGGCAGCCGACATAAAGATAAAGTCTTCGGCAAACCGCCGGGCACGTTCGCGTAACGTTGCGGCGCGAGTGGCGTCTTCCGGATTCAGCGTGGCATACAGCAGGCCATAGAAATGGAAGGCCATTGAGATGTAGTAATCCTGAGGTCGTCCGGGGCCATCGGAATACCAGCCGTCGCCCAGATAGTAGGCCTCCATCAGCGCAAAGCGACGATCGATAGCCGCCTGATCGAACGGTAGTCCGGCACGTTTAAAACCGAGCTGAACGAGGATGGCAAAGTAGTTCCAGTTGCTGTCCGGCATCTGCGCATCGGTTATCTGATTCAGCCAGCGATGCAGGTTTTTTTGTTCCGACGGGCTGAACGCCGCCGTTAACTGACGCGGTAGTAGCGCCAGCCCCATCCCATACGCAGCCATTTCCACCAGACGCTGATCGTAAGGCCCGGTATCGCCCCAGTAGTGTGGACTCTGCGGATCGGTCCCCAGCCTGATCGCCTGAATGTACTTGTCGGCAAACGGAACCTCAGCACCTCCGGCCATCAGCGGGAAAAGCCCCCACAGCGCTCTCGAAAGCCCTTCCATACAGGCAATATCCACACTGTAATGCGCACAGGTATCGCCCAGTGAAAACCGGGCCTGCCCTGCGGGAAACTGCTTATCCAGTGCCCCCAGAATGGCGTTAACGGCACGCGTAACATCTTCACGGGATGACAATGGATTTGATTTTTCTTCAGTTGCCGACCACATACTCTGCCCCTCTGAATAAAGTGGCTAAAGCATAGTGAATCGCGCATTGGCAGAAATGTTACCTCAATCACACCCGACACATTCTTTTAAAACAGGGATTGAGAAAATTTAAAAATAGAGTTTATAAACGTAATCAGTCTGGTAAAAATTTAATTCTATTGCACTATGAACGCACCGCTTTGTTCAGAACGTCTGGAACTGATCACCCTCAACGACGCGATTGCGTCGTTTAGTCGTCTGTTTGCCAACACGGTCCGCTACCACCACTGGCATCAATGTCTGGAAATGCTGTATGTGGAAGAAGGTTTCGGCGTGGTCACGGTCGATCATAAGCAGTACACCATGCGGCCAGGCCGGATGTTCTTTTTCCCGCCGTTTACCCTGCACAAAATCATGGTGGATGAGCAGGCGCAGAATAGCTACCGGCGTACCATTATTCATCTCGACCCACATGCGATACTGAAGGTTCTGCGTGATTTCCCGCTCAATCAGGCTCGCCTGCAAAACCTGGCTGTGCGCGGCGGTGAAGCCTGGGTGATCGACGCCAGTGAGATCCATACACACATCGATTTCCTCTTTAGCCGTTACGAGAAAATGGCAACGCTGAAGCCGCTCAACACCGAGCACATTGCCTGCCTGGTATTAAGTTTATTCAGCCTGTTACCCGAAGATAAGAGCAGTATGCAGGGCATCGCCACCGGCATCGCCAGTCAGGTGATGTTCTGGCTCGACGAAAATTACACGCACAAATTCAGCCTGAGCGTGCTGGCAAATGAACTGGGAAAATCGAAAAGCTATGTGTCGCGGCGGTTCCATATTGAGACCGGGGAAAGCATTCTCGACTATCTCAATACGTTACGTCTGAGAAAAGCCTGTGAAGCGCTACTTCACAGCGAAGCAAGCGTGCGGGAGATTGCTAACATGGTGGGATTTTCAGACGTGACGTACTTTATCAGCGCGTTTGGCAAGGGAATCGGTGAAACGCCGTTGCAGTACCGTAAACGACATAAATGAGGGTGCCGGAGGACGCGCTAATGACGCCACCCGGCACAACAACACGATTACCCGTCGATATCCGCGAGATCGCCTTTTTCCTGCAACCAGTTACGGCGGTCTTCGGAGCGTTTCTTCGCCAGCAGCATATCCATCATGGCGTTGGTGCGCTGATCGTCTTCATCATCAATGATAAGCTGGACCAGGCGACGCGTGTTGGGATCCAGCGTAGTTTCACGCAGCTGCATCGGGTTCATTTCACCCAGCCCTTTAAAGCGCTGTACGTTCGGTTTACCTTTCTTGCGCTTCAACTGTTCCAGTACACCCGCTTTCTCTTCTTCCGTCAGCGCGTAATAAACCTCTTTGCCAAGGTCAATACGGTACAACGGCGGCAGCGCGACATAGACGTGCCCGTGTTTCACCAGCGTGCGGAAATGACGTACAAACAGCGCGCAAAGCAACGTGGCGATGTGCAGCCCATCGGAGTCCGCATCCGCCAGAATACAGATCTTGCCGTAACGTAACTGGCTCAGATCGTCGCTGTCCGGATCGATGCCGATCGCGACAGAAATATCGTGTACTTCCTGCGAGGCCAGCACTTCATCAGAAGAGACTTCCCAGGTGTTCAGGATCTTACCCTTAAGCGGCATGATCGCCTGATATTCACGATCGCGTGCCTGTTTGGCTGAACCGCCCGCCGAGTCCCCTTCCACCAGGAACAGTTCGGTACGATTCAGATCCTGCGCGGTACAGTCGGCCAGTTTCCCCGGCAGTGCCGGACCGCTGGTCAGCTTTTTACGCACCACTTTCTTCGCCGCACGCAGTCGACGCTGGGCGCTGGAAATAACCATCTCCGCCAGCAGTTCGGCTGACTGAACGTTCTGGTTCAGCCACAGGCTGAAGGCATCTTTTACTACGCCAGAAACAAATGCCGCACACTGACGCGACGAGAGACGCTCTTTGGTCTGTCCGGCAAACTGCGGATCCTGCATTTTCACCGACAGCACGTAGGCGCAGCGATCCCAGATATCTTCCGCCGAAAGCTTCACGCCGCGCGGCAAAATGTTGCGATATTCGCAGAACTCACGCATTGCATCGAGCAACCCCTGACGCAGGCCGTTCACGTGCGTCCCGCCCTGCATGGTCGGGATCAGGTTCACGTAGCTTTCGGTCAGCAGTTCGCCTCCTTCCGGCAGCCACAGCAATGCCCAGTCGACCGTTTCCGTGTCACCGGAGAAATTGCCGATGAAGGGTTTTTCCGGCAGCGTTGGCAGGCCGTTCACCGCTTCGCCCAGATAGTCGTTCAGACCATCCTGATAACACCAGCGCTGTTCGCTGTTATTGACTTCATCTTTAAAGGTGATTTCAACGCCAGGGCACAGCACGGCTTTGGCTTTCAGCACGTGTGTTAAGCGAGAGACGGAAAAGCGCGGACTGTCGAAAAAGGTTTCGTCAGGCCAGAAGTGGACGCTGGTGCCGGTATTGCGCTTACCGCAGGTACCTACGACCTGCAAATCCTGAACCTTATCACCATTCTCAAACGCAATGTTATACACCTGGCCATCACGACGCACGTTCACTTCCACGCGTTTCGACAGGGCGTTAACCACGGAGATCCCTACGCCATGCAGGCCGCCGGAAAACTGATAATTCTTGTTCGAGAACTTGCCGCCCGCATGCAGCCGACAAAGGATCAGTTCAACCGCCGGAACGCCCTCTTCCGGGTGAATGTCCACAGGCATGCCGCGACCGTCATCAATAACTTCCAGAGATTGATCGGCATGTAAAATCACATCCACGCGTTTCGCGTGGCCCGCCAGTGCTTCATCCACACTGTTATCAATCACTTCCTGCCCAAGATGGTTGGGGCGGGTCGTATCGGTATACATCCCTGGGCGACGGCGTACCGGCTCAAGCCCAGTGAGTACCTCAATGGCATCAGCGTTATAAGTTTGCGTCATGGTTTTAATAGCAATTCGAAATGATTGTCAGCAACTGTGCAGTCCAAGGAAATCGACAATCGGGTTGAAATAATCTTCGAAGCCCGTGAATGCATGGTTTCCACCTTCAATAACAGTCTGGCGGCAAGAGGCGTAATACGCCACTGCCTGGCGGTAGTCCAGCACTTCATCCCCCGTCTGTTGTAGCAGCCAGATTAAATCCGACGCTTCCAGCGGGTCGATCTGCATGACTTTAAGATCGTAAATATGGCGTGACTCTAGCACATATTGCTGCCCCGTGTAGGGGTTCTCGTTCTGACCGAGGTAGTCGATCAACAGTTCAAATGGCCGAACCGCCGGGTTGACGACAACCGCAGGCAGCATAAAGCACTGTGACAACCAGGTGGCGTAATAGCCGCCTAAGGAAGATCCCACCACGCCCAATGCCTCACCGCCGTGTTCCAGCACGATAGACTCCAGCATCTCTGCGGCATCGGCCGGATACGGTGGCAACTGAGGCACAATCATCTCGACATGGGGATACTGTTCGCGCAGCCAGTTTTTCAGCAGGCAGGCCTTCGCGGACCGGGGCGAGCTATTGAAGCCGTGCAGATAAAGAAGCGTAGACATCAGTAGCCTTCAGAAGCAGTATCAGGTCGGAACTCAGTACCCTGCAACCGACAGACGTCCGTTTTTAACGTACCGTCAGCAAACAGCTCCAGCGTACGCCAGCCAGGACCGATGCTATCAAGGGTAAAGTTCGCGCAATGGGGTTTAAACTGGACGCAGGTAGAAGGGGTCGCCAGCAGACGGCGGCCATTCCAGTCAAGATCCAGTTCCTGATGAATATGCCCACAAAGCAGATACTTCACGCGCGGGTAATTCACCAGCACGTTGTCCAGTTCTGCCGCGTTACGCAGGCTGTGTTGATCCAGCCAACTGCAACCCGCAGGCAATGGGTGATGATGCAGAAGCAGCAGAGTGTGCCGCTCAGGCGCCTCAGACAGTTTGCGCTCCAGCCACTCAAGCTGAAATTCACTCAGTTCACCGTGAGGCACGCCGAAAACCTGGCTATCCAGCAGCAGGATTTGCCACTGCTCACCAACCATGACGCACTTTGCCGGGGAGATCCCGGCCTCTTGTAACGCGCTGTACATCGCGGGCTGAAAGTCATGGTTACCGGGTAACCAAACGCAAGGCGCGCGAAAACTTGCGATACCTTCAGCAAAATGCTGATAGGCCGCAGCGGTTTGATCCTGAGCTAAATCACCTGTCGCCACGATCAGATCGTATTCCTGCCTGTCGGCATGAATGGCATCCAACACGGCCTGGTAGCTTTCCCAGGTGTTTACGCCCAACAGCGTTTCGTGCTTTTCGGCAAACAGGTGAGTATCAGTAATTTGTAAGATCCTGACCCTGGCCTCACCAGCCAGAGAAAGGTTTAACAGGCTTTCCAAATGGTGTCCTTAGGTTTCACGACGCTAGTAAACCGGAATCGCCATCGCTCCATGTGCTAAACAGTATCGCAGCCAGTCGGCCAGAAACTGATTAATTTGATGCTTTTCGTCGCGTTGATGCAACTTTTTATTTGGATAATCATACCGTGCTTTGAAGCGAAAGATCTGCTGACTTGAACACACTTCGGCGACCATAGCGTCATGGTAGAGCCGCACTGTCAGTGACGGCAGGCTCCAGTAGGTGATGGTCGGCGCCGTTTGCTCGATGGTCACCAGCGTTGTGTATCGGGTCGATTCAACGATCGTTAACCGATATTGTGCGTTGCCCACCTGGTAACTTACCGTTTCGCCAGGCGCATCATTGCGCGGCAGCAAGCGTCGCAACTGCGAAAAGTTCGTTTCGCAAAGACGCATCATTTCAGGGAAGTCAGGTGTATAGCGCTTCATTTTTTCCACTCGTTTATTAACTCTTTATAGTGCAGTTGCAGCCATTGCAGGGCGATGACCGCAGCCGCGTTATCAATTTTCCCCTCTTCAACCCAACGGTATGCCTGTTCCCGGCTTACCACATGAACCCGAATATCTTCGTTTTCATCAGCCAGACCGTGAATCCCGCTTGCGGTCGTGGCGTCCACTTCACCCACTATAATTGACGAGCGCTCACTGGTGCCACCAGGGCTTGCCAGAAAACTGAGTACCGGTTTCGTCCGTTGTACCTTGATTCCGGCCTCTTCCATTGCTTCACGGCGGGCCACATCCTCAACGCTTTCGCCCTCTTCGATCATCCCTGCCACCATTTCCAGTAGCCACGGCGTTTCACTGGTGTCATACGCCGCAATGCGCACCTGTTCGACCAGCACCACTTCATCCCGCTCAGGGTCAAAGGGTAGCAAGACTGCCGCATGACCGCGCTCAAAAATTTCTCTACGCACTTCCTGGCTCATTTCACCGTTGAACAAACGATGGCGGAAGCGATAAAGATCCAGCGAAAAAAAACCGCGATAGAGCGTTTCTCGTGCAATAATTTCTACATCGTTTTTGGAGAAAGTTACTGGCGAGTTGTCTGATTTACGCATTGTGTCGTCCTGTACCAATAATGATTTAAATGTGAATATCATAGGCGTTTGACTGCCGTTTCATCGACCTTGTGGTAAATTGGTGCAAATTAACGCCTGATGGCACAGAACGCCAACTTTTTGCAGTGGCGGATTCTGCTAGAATCAGCAATTATTTTTTGAAATTTGATCAGCGCTAAATACTGCTTCACAACAAGGAATGCAAATGAAGAAATTGCTCCCCATCCTTATCGGCCTGAGCCTGTCGGGGTTCAGCACACTGAGCCAGGCAGAGAACCTGATGCAAGTTTATCAGCAAGCACGCCTGAGCAACCCGGAATTGCGTAAATCCGCCGCCGATCGCGATGCTGCATTCGAAAAAATCAATGAAGCACGTAGTCCTTTACTGCCTCAATTGGGCTTGGGTGCCGATTACACCTACAGCAACGGCTACCGCGATTCCAACGGTTTGAACTCGAACGCCACCAGCGCCTCCCTGCAATTAACGCAGACTCTTTTCGATATGTCGAAATGGCGGGCGCTGACCCTGCAGGAAAAATCGGCGGGTATTCAGGACGTAACCTTCCAGACGGACCAGCAGACGCTGATCCTCAACACCGCGAGCGCCTATTTTAAAGTGCTGAACGCCATTGACGTTCTCTCTTACACCCAGGCGCAGAAAGAGGCGATCTATCGTCAGTTGGATCAAACCACCCAGCGTTTCAACGTGGGCCTGGTCGCCATCACTGACGTGCAAAACGCTCGTTCCCAATACGACACCGTGCTGGCGAACGAAGTGACTGCCCGTAACGATCTCGACAATGCGGTTGAAGAACTGCGTCAGGTTACCGGCAACTACTACCCGGAACTGGCGTCGCTGAACGTTGACAACTTCAAGACCGACAAACCGCAGGCGGTGAACGCCCTGCTGAAAGAAGCCGAAAACCGCAACCTGACGCTGTTGCAGGCCCGTCTGAGCCAGGATCTGGCACGCGAGCAGATTCGCCAGGCGCAGGACGGACATCTGCCAACGCTGGATTTAACTGCCTCTACCGGCGTGTCTGACACCTCGTACAGCGGCTCTAAAACACGCGCCAGTGATGCGGGTACCCGTTATGACGATAGTAACGAAGGCCAGAACAAAATCGGCCTGAGCTTCTCCCTGCCAATCTATCAGGGTGGAATGGTTAACTCGCAGGTGAAACAGGCGCAATACAACTTTGTTGGTGCCAGCGAGCAACTGGAAAGCGCCCACCGCAGCGTGGTGCAGACCGTACGTTCATCCTTCAACAACATCAATGCGTCAATCAGCAGCATTAACGCCTACAAACAAGCGGTTGTTTCCGCCCAGAGCTCATTAGATGCGATGGAAGCGGGCTATTCCGTGGGTACACGTACTATCGTTGATGTGTTGGATGCGACGACCACGCTGTACAACGCCAAGCAGCAACTGGCGAATGCGCGTTATAACTACCTGATCAACCAGCTGAATATCAAGTCAGCGCTGGGTACGTTGAACGAGCAGGATCTGGTGGCGCTGAACAACACGCTGGGCAAACCGATTTCCACCTCGCCGGAACACGTCGCGCCGGAAACCCCGCAGATGGACGCTAACGCCGACGGCTATGCCGCCAACGCGGCAGCCCCCGCCGCGCAACCTGCGTCAGCACGTTCTTCCAGCAGCAACGGTAACAATCCGTTCCGCAATTAAACACGATGACGGGGCTTCGGCCCCGTCTGAACGTAAGGCAACGTAAAGATCTCGCCATTGGGCCGCATTCCAGCCTCTTCTCGCTTCATTTTCAACCACTCATCCTCTATCCTGAGCAGTATTAACCACTGGGTCCAGGAAAGACGAAAATGAAACGGACAAAATCCATCCATCACGCCTCGTTCCGCAAAAGCTGGAGCGCGCGCCATCTGACACCTGTCGCATTCGCCGTTACCGCTGTGTTTATGCTGGCGGGTTGTGAGAAAAGCGATGAAACTGTGTCGTTGTATCAGAATGCAGATGACTGTTCGGCAGCCAATCCGGGCAAAAGCGCGGAATGTACTACAGCGTTCAATAACGCGCTGAAAGAAGCGGAACGTACCGCGCCAAAATATGCCACTCGCGAAGACTGTGTCGCTGAGTTCGGTGAAGGCCAGTGCCAACAAGCCCCGGCTCAGGCAGGCATGGCACCAGAAGCGCAGGCCCAGCAGTCCAGTGGCAGTTTCTGGATGCCGCTGATGGCGGGTTATATGATGGGCCGCATGATGGGCGGCGGCGCGGGCTTTGCCCAGCAACCGCTGTTCAGCTCGAAAAACCCGGCCAGCCCGGCATACGGCAAATACACCGATGCGGGCGGTAAAAACTATGGCGCAGCGCAGCCTGGCCGTACGATGACGGTTCCTAAAACCGCCATGGCGCCGAAACCTGCAACCACCTCTACCGTAACGCGCGGCGGCTTCGGTGAATCTGTTGCCAAACAGAGCGCCATGCAGCGTAGCGCAAGCGGCACCTCCACGCGTTCAATGGGTGGCTGATACGCATGGAAAGAGTCAGTATTACCGAGCGTCCGGACTGGCGCGATAAAGCCACTGAATACGGTTTCAATTTTCACACGATGTACGGCGAGCCGTACTGGTGTGAAGACGCCTATTACAAGCTAACGCATGCCCAGGTTGAAAAGCTGGAAGATGTGACCGCCGAGTTGCACCAGATGTGCCTCAAGGTGGTTGAGAAGGTGATCGCCAGTGACGAGCTGATGACCAAATTCCGTATTCCTAAGCACACCTGGGGCTTTGTTCGTCAGTCCTGGCAAACGCATCAACCGTCGCTTTATTCGCGTCTTGATCTGGCGTGGGATGGCACCGGTGAACCGAAGCTGCTGGAGAACAACGCCGATACCCCGACCTCGCTATATGAAGCGGCGTTTTTCCAGTGGATCTGGCTTGAAGATCAGATCAATGCAGGCAATCTGCCGGAAGGCAGCGATCAGTTTAACAGTCTGCAGGAAAAACTCATCGAGCGTTTTGCCGAGCTGCGTGAGCAGTACGGCTTCCAGCTTCTCCATTTAACCTGCTGTCGCGACACCGTTGAAGATCGCGGAACCATTCAGTATCTACAGGATTGCGCCGCCGAGGCGGAGATCGCTACCGAATTTCTCTATATCGAAGATATTGGTCTGGGTGAAAAAGGTCAGTTCACGGATCTACAGGATCAGGTGATTGCCAACCTGTTCAAGCTCTATCCGTGGGAGTTTATGCTGCGCGAGATGTTCTCCACTAAGCTGGAAGACGCTGGCGTGCGCTGGCTGGAACCGGCGTGGAAGAGCATTATCTCCAATAAAGCGCTGTTGCCGCTGCTGTGGGAGATGTTCCCAAACCATCCGAACCTGCTTCCTGCCTATTTCGCCGAAGACGACTATCCGCAGATGGAAAAATTCGTCGTGAAACCGATCTTCTCGCGTGAAGGCGCAAACGTCTCCATTATCGAGAACGGTAAAACGATCGAGGCGGTGGAAGGACCGTATGGTGAAGAAGGCATGATCGTGCAGCAGTTCCATCAACTGCCTAAGTTTGGCGACAGCTATATGCTGATCGGCAGTTGGTTGATCAACGACCAGCCTGCCGGGATCGGCATCCGCGAAGACAGGGCGCTGATCACCCAGGATCTGTCCCGCTTCTACCCGCATATTTTTGTTGAGTAATCGCTGAGGCCCGGTCGTTACCGGGCCTGCATTGCTATCCTATCTGTACCGACAGCATACTCAGGCTACCCATCTCAATGCCATCAACCGGGATCGTCACCGACGCTTTGCCATCCCACGCACCTAACACGTAGAGCAGTGGCAGATAGTGATCCGGCGTCGGGTTCGACAGTGAACCGCCTTCGTGATCGAGGTAATTCACCAGTGGATGCTGCTCAACCGGTCCCTGCCAGGTCAGGTTCGCTTTGACAAAATCATTGAACGAAGTTGCCCACGGATACGGCGTATTATCGCCGTGCCAGCGTGCCGTACGCAGGTTATGCACCACGTTACCGCTGGCCACCAGCATGATGCCTTCATCACGTAGCGTCGCCAGTTTGCGCCCAATCTCAAAATGCCAGGCCGCCGGTTTCGTGCTGTCGATGCTCAACTGCACCATCGGAATATCGGCATCTGGATACATTTTGATCAGCACGCCCCAGGAACCGTGATCAAACCCCCAGGCCTCTTTGTCGAGTGCGACCGGCACCGGTGAAAGCAAATCAACTAACTGCTGCGCCAGTTCAGGAGAGCCAGGCGCCGGGTAATGCGTATCGTACAACGCCTGCGGGAAACCGCCAAAATCATGAATGGTCTTTGGCGCTTCCATTGCAGTGACGCCGGTACCTCGGGTGTACCAGTGTGCAGACACCACCACAATCGCTTTTGGACGCGGCAATGTCTCCCCAAGCCGCTGCCAGGCACGGGTATACAGGTTATCTTCCAGAACGTTCATCGGGCTGCCGTGTCCCAAAAACAATGCTGGCATACGAATTGAAGACATGATGATATCCTTACTCAGGGAGTCATTTTGATGGTCTTACAATACCCTCTTTCGGTGAATGAAGAACTCTGATAACCATGATGATCATCATCAGTTATTTTGAAGGTCAGTGAGATGTATAAGGAGTCATTGATGTCAGTACCTTTAATTCTCACCTTACTGGCGGGGGCCGCCACGTTTATTGGCGCCTTTCTTGGCGTACTGGGGCAAAAACCCTCCAATCGCCTGCTGGCGTTTTCGCTGGGATTTGCCGCCGGGATCATGTTGCTGATCTCCTTAATGGAGATGCTGCCCGCCGCGCTGGGCACAAAGGGAATGCCGCCAGTTCTGGGCTATGGCATGTTTATCATCGGCTTACTGGGTTACTTTGGCCTGGATCGTCTTCTTCCGCACGCTCACCCGCAGGATCTGGTGCAAAAAAGGACACAGCCCATCCCCGGCTCGATCAAACGCACTGCTATTCTGCTCACGCTGGGGATCAGTTTGCACAACTTCCCGGAAGGAATTGCCACCTGGGTGACCGCCAGCAGCAACCTGGAGTTGGGATTCGGCATCGCAGTGGCGGTTGCCCTGCATAATATTCCGGAAGGTCTGGCGGTCGCCGGGCCAGTCTACGCGGCCACCGGTTCTAAACGCACGGCTATTTTCTGGGCAGGCATTTCCGGGATGGCGGAAATACTGGGCGGTGTGCTGGCATGGCTGATTCTTGGCAACCTGGTATCACCCGTCGTCATGGCAGCAATTATGGCCGCTGTCGCCGGCATTATGGTTGCGTTGTCGGTGGATGAACTGATGCCGCTGGCAAAAGAGATTGATCCCAATAACAACCCCAGCTATGGCGTTCTGTGTGGAATGTCAGTGATGGGGCTGAGTCTGGTCGTACTTCAGGCGATGGGGATCGGGTAACGGAGAGGGCAGGAAGCGGTTATTCCTGCTCTTTAGTCATGTCGCGTTCTTCGTCATCACGACGAAGTAATTTATTGCGGATTTCCAGTAGCGCATCACGATCCTGCCGAAACGCCTTACAGTAACGTTTCATATGGCAAAAATATCCCACGACCACCAAAACAATTAAGACAATCCAGTACCAGGCAATAAACATCCTTTTACCCTTTAAATTTAACATTAACAGATATTTATCGTTAAAATTTAACATACCTATTAGTAGGTACGATTATATACTGGCACAGTATGAATTCGAAAAGATGATTTCGATCATAGAGAAAAAGATTGGATGTTTATTAACCGACAGGATGTTTGAAAAAGCGAAATTTGCCGGATAAGGTGCTTGCACCGCTATCCGGCAAGGCTGGATTAGCTGGCTTTACGTTCGTGTGCCTGACGGTAAGCCACCAGGTCTTCGATCGTCACCACAGCCATATTGTGTTTGCCCGCAAATTCGATGCACTCCGGCGCGCGCGCCATGCTGCCATCATCATTGGTCAGTTCACACAGTACACCTGCGGGTTTATACCCGGCCAGCGTCACCAGATCAATGGTCGCTTCGGTGTGGCCACCGCGAGTCAATACGCCGCCCGGCTGAGCACGCAGCGGGAAAACGTGTCCCGGACGGTTCAGGTCGGAAGGTTTTGCGCCATCGGCAATTGCCGCGCGAACGGTGGTCACGCGATCGGCCGCCGAAACGCCGGTTGTGACACCTGTCGCCGCTTCAATGGTCACGGTAAAACCGGTGCCATAAGCGCTGGTGTTATTTTCCACCATCATCGGCAGATCGAGTTGTTTACGACGATCTTCGGTGATGCACAGGCATACAATACCGCTACCGTGACGGATGGTCAGCGCCATCTGCTCAACGGTCATGGTCTCTGCCGGGAAAATCATATCGCCTTCGTTTTCACGATCTTCGTCATCCAGCACCATCACACCGCGGCCTTCGCGCAGCGCAGACAGAGCGTGTTCGACACGTTCAAAAGGCGTACCAAAAGAGGAAAGTAGCGTCTGATTCATGGTAAAAAAACCTCACTAAAATTATGGTTACCAGAATCAGGGCAGTCTTAGGAGTACCGACGAGCGGCAATAAAATAACGTGAGCGGGTCCATGCCCGACTGGATCGTTACTCTCTCCCATCCGGACTCTAACCGTCGGCCCCGGAATTACACCGGATCTGCTGACCTTTTCACGTTGGTGAAAAGCGCTCGCGGGCTTTCAACCTGAGTTGATTTACCGCCGGTGGGGAATTTCGCCCCGCCCTGAGAATAAGCGGGTTAACTATAACGCTATTGATTACCTTCATCAACGCCTTTACCCGCATTAACATCACACAATTCTGGTTTATGCCTCACGCAGATCGCACTACAATGGGCGGTAACACTTACCAGTTCAGGGAAACCACTATGATTGACCCGAAGAAAATTGAGCAGATCGCTCGCCAGGTTCACGAATCGATGCCGAAAGGGATCCGGGAGTTCGGGGAAGATGTCGAGAAGAAGATCCGTCAGACGCTGCAATCTCAGCTGACGCGTCTCGATCTGGTGAGCCGCGAAGAGTTTGATGTTCAGACCCAGGTGCTGCTGCGCACCCGTGAAAAGCTGGCGCTGCTGGAGCAACGTTTAAGTGAGCTGGAAGCACGTCAGGCGACTGAAGAAGTTAAACCTGCGCCCGCCATTCCACCGGTAGAACCGCAGGCGTAAAAACAGCAACGGGCCGCAAGGCCCGTTGATATATCAGTGTTCTACTTCTAGCTTTCTGGCGTTCATTGCCTGCTGGCAGTAGTGCGCGTAGCGTTTGCAAAACCAGCTGCGGTGCTCCTCGTCCATATTGCCGGTAACGGCCTGGATATCAACAGGGCGACCTTCAGCCTGCATTCTGGCAAAACTCCGCGCCAGGAAATCGAAATTGCTCATCGAATAAACACTGTTGTTCATCAGCATATCCTCCAGTAGGTGAATCTCTGTTAAGGTCATATGCTTTTTTCTGATTCCAGTATTTACCGGGAAGCGTAGCAGGTTTGTACATATTGTGCGCAAATCAGTTGCCTGAGTTCACACTTTAGGAACACAGGTGATGCCCGGTTTCCAGGCATCACCTTCAGCCATTATTTATCGCTGTCTTTCTGGATTTTTTTGATGATATTGGTGGTGGAGCAACCGTCTTCAAAGTTGAGCACCAGCACTTCACCGCCGTTGGCCCACACCTCTTCACTACCCGCAATTTCTTCCGGCTTATAATCACCGCCCTTCACCAGCAGATCCGGCAATACGCCTGCGATCAGGCGCTGCGGCGTGTCCTCTTCAAAAGAGACGACCCAGTCAACGGCTTCCAGCGCCCCCAGCACGATCATGCGCTGTTCGAGCGGATTCACCGGACGCGTTTCCCCTTTCAGACGTTTCGTCGACGCATCGCTGTTGACCGCGACGATTAACCGATCGCCCAGCTTACGGGCGTTTGCGAGATAGGAGACGTGGCCCGCATGCAGAATGTCAAACACTCCGTTAGTCATCACGACTTTCTCACCGCGCTTACGCGCGCTGGCAACGGCCTGTTTCAGTTCGTCTTCAGTCATCACACCAAAGCCGGTTTCCGCACGACCACGTACCGCATTTTCCAGTTCGATAGGCGAAACGGTGGAAGTCCCCAGTTTGCCGACGACCACACCCGCCGCCGCATTGGCAAAGAAGCAGGCTTCCTCCAGCGAATTGCCGGCTGCCAGCGTCGCTGCCAGCACACCAATGACCGTGTCACCCGCACCGGTTACGTCATACACTTCCTGCGCCTGCGTCGGCATATGCAGTGGGGCTTTCCCCGGTTGCAGTAGCGTCATCCCCTGCTCGGAACGAGTGACCAACAGAGCGGAAAGTTCGAAATCGGCAATCAGCTTCATGCCGCGTTCAACAATCTCTTCTTCGCTTTTGCATTTACCCGCAACCGCCTCAAATTCAGACAAGTTCGGCGTCAGCAGCGTCGCACCGCGATAGCGCGCAAAATCGGTCCCTTTCGGGTCGATCAGCACCGGCACACCGGCTTTACGCGCCAGAGCAATCATCTGCTGGACGCTGGCCAGTGCGCCTTTCGCGTAGTCAGACAGCACCAGCGCCCCAATCGAGCTCAGCGCCTGGTTGATGCGCTCATGCAGCGGCTGAGGATCCACGCCTTCGAAGCCTTCTTCAAAATCCAGACGAATCAGTTGCTGGTTACGTGAAAGCACACGCAGTTTAGTGATGGTCGGATGGGTCGGCACAGAAACGAAGTCGCATTTCACGTTCACGTCCGCCAGCGTTTTGCTAAGCGCGCGCGCGGCGTCGTCAATACCGGTCAGTCCGACCAGACGCGAATTCGCTCCCAGAGAGGCAATGTTCATCGCCACGTTCGCCGCACCGCCCGGACGTTCTTCGATGGTATCGACTTTCACCACCGGTACCGGCGCTTCGGGCGAAATACGGCTGGTGGGTCCGTACCAGTAGCGATCCAGCATCACATCACCGACAACCAAGACTCCTGCACGTTCAAACTCTGGCAGCGTTACTTTCATTCCTGTCTCCTGAGAGATTCAAAATTTGCGCGCGATAATAGCACACTTCATCAGGCAACCAGCCACTTCTGCCAGCTTGCCCCGACCTGCGTACGTTCCGCCTCAAAACAGGTTTGTGCCACATGACCCGGTTGTTCCTGCAAAGCCAGGTGATGCAGTTCATCGCGCAGCGTGGTATAGGCGTGGGTCAATGCCATCGCCTCCTGCTCGTCCATAATGTCGTTTTGCGCTAACAGTTCCAGAATACGCACATTATCCGACCAGCGGGTCAGTTTGGGTTTGTCATGGGCATAACGTAGAACCAGGTATTGCGTGATAAATTCGATATCCGTAATACCGCCTTCATCGGCTTTAATATCAAAGCGATCGCGATGCTTATTGCCCAGATGCGCACGCATTTTTTCGCGCATCTCACGCACCTCGGTCTGTAACGTTTTACCGTCGCGAGGCAGCGTCATGATATCGCGGCGCACTGTATCAAACTGCGAGGTCAGCTGCGGGTCACCGTAAACAACGCGTGCGCGCACCAGCGCCTGATGCTCCCACGTCCAGGCCTCGTTTTTCTGGTAATCCGCAAAAGATTCAGCGGAGGTCACCAGCATCCCCGCCGCCCCTGACGGCCGCAGTCGGGCATCGACTTCATACAAAATGCCTGAGGAGGTGCGGGTACTGAACAGGTGCATAATGCGCTGCGCCAGCCGCAGGTAGAACTGCCGCCCGTCAATTTCACGATCGCCGTCGGTCATTACGTCAACGGGGCAGTCATGCAGGAAGATCAAATCGAGATCGGAGCTGTAACCCAGCTCCCAGCCGCCCAGTTTGCCGTAGCCGACCACCGCAAAGCCACGCCCGTCCCGATCGGCAAGATGCGTCGGTTGCCCATAGCGCGCCACCATTTGCAGCCACGCCTGCTGCACAACGGCATCAATCATCGCTTCCGCCAGCCAGGTCAGATGATCGCTGACTTTCATCACCGGCAGCGTGCCGGCGATATCCGCAGCGGCAATACGCAGCAGTTGCGTTTGTTTGAACTGACGCAACGCCTCCAGCTGTTGCTCTTCATCATCTTCCGGAACGCGCAGTAAATACTGACGTAGCTCATCACGATAAGCGTCGGTTGCCGTTGGCTGATAGAGCGTATTCGGATCGAGCAGTTCATCGAGTAGCAGCGGATAACGCGCAAGCTGACTGGCAACCATCGGCGACGCCGCGCAGAGCGAAATCAGATGCTTCAGCGCGCCGGGGAATTCGCTCAGCAACTCGAGATAGGTGGTGCGGGTAACAATGCCCACCAGCAGCGGCGTAATGCGCGACAGCGGGAGGAAAGCATCCTGGCGCGTGCAGACATCGCTGAGCAAATGCGGCATCAGGTGGTCGAGCACCTGACGCCCACGCGGGCCAATGGTGCGCTTATCCAGCTCTTTACGGAAGTCAGCAATCAACGCCAGCACACGCATACGATCGTCATCTGAGAGATGCGCCAGCACCGGCGGTGTATCATCCTCCTGCAAAGCATCCTGCCATAGCTCACGCCACTGTTCCGAGAGCGCGTCTTCCTGCGTTTCGGTTTCGTCATCACCGATCAGCTCGTTAAACACGCGGCGGACGTTCGCCATGTGTTCCTCAAGCGTTTCAGTCAGTTGCAGCCAGTCATCAACGTTCATTCCCCAGGCCAGCCGCGCCCGGTTAAGTTCATCGCCCGGCAGCGTCTGGGTTTGTTCATCGTTAATGCTTTGCAGCAGGTTTTCCAGACGACGCAGAAAGAGATAGGCCTGTCGCAGTTGCTCGGCATCGCTCTCCGGCAGCAGATGCAGTGCGGCGATCGCGCTTAAGGTCGGCAACAGTGAACGGGATTGCAGCGACGGCTCGCGTCCGCCGCGAATCAGTTGAAACACCTGCACGATAAATTCGATTTCGCGAATGCCGCCCGCGCCGAGCTTGATGTTATCTTTCAACCCCCGGCGACGGACTTCACGCGCAATCATTCCCTTCATATTGCGCAGCGACTGAATCACGCTGAAGTCGATGTAGCGACGGAAGACGAACGGGCGCAGCATGGCGCGCAGTTCTTCGACATAGCGACCGTCGGTATCGCCCATGATCCGCGCCTTGACCATCGCATAGCGCTCCCAGTCGCGCCCCTGCTCCTGGTAATAATCCTCCAGTGCGGCAAAGCTCAACACCAGCGGGCCACTGTCGCCAAACGGACGCAACCGCATGTCCACCCGATAGACAAAGCCATCCTGGGTGGGCTGATCCAGCACCTTGATCAGCCGCTGCCCCATGCGGGTAAAAAACTGTGCGTTATCAAGTTCGCGGCGCCCTCCCTGAGTGGAACCGTGCTCCGGCCAGGCAAAGATCAGATCGATATCCGAGGAAAAATTCAGTTCGCCGCCGCCCAGTTTCCCCATGCCTAAAATCAGCAGCGGTTGCGGAATGCCTTCCTGACTGCACGGCGTTCCCCATTCGCGACAGCAAGCGTTGTACAGCCAGTCACGCGCACTGACAATCAGCGTTTCGGCCAAATGGCTTAACTGTTGCAGAATGTCGGTATCCTCCACCAGCGACAGCGCCTGTGCCCAGGCAATGCGTACCATCACCCGGCGGCGAAACAGACGTAGTTCATGCATCAACGCCGCTTCATCGTTCACCGTTGCCAGCGCCGCCTGTAACCATTCGCCGTACTGCTGCCATTCATCGGCCTGCGGCGGGACGCTTTCCAGCTCCGCCAGCCAGTGCGGATGCGCAATCACACCGTCCTGCACAAAATCACTCAATGTAAGTACTGACTTCGCCTGAGCGCTAAGCTCAGTCTCAGGTAAGGAGGCTGGCAGCCGCTCTACAACGGTCGGCCAGTACTGCTGTAACGGGGAAGAAAGCGGCTTCATTTAAGGGGTATCCTTTGAATGATGCCGGAAACAGGCATCTCGCCTTATCCGGCCTACAGGTCGTGCTGGCGTCAGGCCTGCCAGGCGCTGCGCCATCAACATTCCATCTTTATCGTTTTCCGCTGTGCAGCCAGAACGGTTCCTGGTTGTTCGCTTCGTTGCGGAAATGTTCAATTTCAATATGTTGCCCGGTGGTAATAGCGTGAAGCAGACCTTGCCAGTTCTCCAGCCATGCCTGCACCACCACCGCATCGTAAGACCCCGCCAGTAACAAAACGGTGTCGATATCACGGCGTAAACGCGGCAGTTGATCGCGATACTGGTCACCCAGCGGTCGTCCAAATACGCTTTTCAGTTCAGCGGCGGTACGCGAAAGGTGGATGTCAGCGAAGCGCTTAAAAGAATCCGCCATTTTGGCCTGCGCCCTGGCATCCAGAAACGGCTGCCAGGCTTTGGTCACCAGCCACTCGGTCAGCGCCAGTTTCGCCGTTGCCGTCTGGGTGATGTAAACCGCCGTCTCGGCAGAGACCGCTGACGCGATAGTCGCTTCCGACTGGGTTAACAAATCACGTAAGTGAGCGCTCGCTTTACGTGGAACAATACCGCCAAACAGCATCAGGGTGTGACGTACCAGGCCCATCGTGGCCAACACGTCGGCCTTTGCTGCCTTATGGCCGCGAACCCAGAGCTCTTCATGGTACTGCCATTGTGCCAGCGCCAGCTCCAGCGACGCTTCCAGCCCGTGTTCCACGCTGGCTTTCGCGGGTACTTTCAGTACGGCTGTCGGTTTACTCGCGCGCGGGGGATTCCCCTGCGCCAGATGATAACCGCGCGCCGCTTTACTCAGGCTACCCTGACGTAGACTCGCCTGATTCACCAACTGATTTGCCAGCTTCAGCACCGCCCGGGTATCCCCGCTCAGCAGTTCAAGCTCCAGCTCACAAATCGGCTCAGCCAGCTCACCCGCTTTCACTTCGCCTAAATCGAGGGCGATCTCAATCTGGCTGCCGTCCACCGTCAGCAGCCATTTTTCACGTTCAAAATCGGTGCTGAACAGCGGCTGCACGCGGGAGATAAGATCGACCGGCACCTCACCGTTTGGCCACACTTCCGCCGGAAATTGCGTTAAATCCAGCGCAGGCTCATTCAGGGAGACATTGTATTCCGGCCGCTGGTGTAAACCGCCGATCACTCGCCCGGCAATTTTCATGGTCATCTCGTAGCGTCCCTTCTCCCCACGAATACGCAGTCCCATATCGTGACTGCGCAGCCACTGGTCCTCGGTTTCGTAGTAAATATTCAACAACGGGCTGGGCGCATGATGCTCGCCTCCGAGCGTATTCAGATGGTCACGCAGCGCGTTCACCGCCTCGTGATTAACGATAAATTTTAATTCAATTTCCTGAGCCATGGCCTTGTACTTACCGGTTATGTCACATAAGAGAGAATCACGACGAACTTACGGTGATCTTTTTTGTCAGTAGATAGTATTTTGCGCCAAATTGCCATGCAACGGACAATTTGACGGGCGTAAAAGTTTTGAAGTAGCGGTAAAACGGACACAGATGATTCCGATTGATGTCGAATGCTTTGCGTAGAGACACTGATACCACTACTATCGTTCCACTTTCTATGACAATAACGACAGCCTGATGCCAAAATTACGCCTGATTGGATTTATGTTACTCGCACTTAGCGCTACTGCCGTGTCACACGCCGAAGAAAAGCGCTATGTCTCTGATGAACTGAACACCTGGGTCCGCAGTGGTCCGGGGGATAATTATCGCCTCGTCGGCACGGTTAACGCGGGCGAAGAAGTCACGTTATTACAAACTGACGCCAATACGAACTACGCGCAGGTCAAAGACAGTACGGGGCGGACAGCCTGGATCCCGATGAAAGAGCTGAACACTACGCCAAGCCTGCGCACCCGCGTGCCGGATCTGGAAAATCAGGTCAAAACGCTGACCGATAAGCTCAACAATATCGACACCACCTGGAATCAACGCACGGCTGACATGCAGCAGAAGGTGTCGCAGAGCGACAGCGTGATCAACGGGCTGAAAGAAGAGAACCAGAAGCTGAAGAACGAGCTGATTGTGGCGCAGAAGAAAGTCAGCGCCGCAAATCTGCAGCTTGATGATAAGCAACGCACCATCATCATGCAGTGGTTTATGTATGGCGGCGGCGTGCTGGGACTCGGCCTGCTTCTTGGTTTGATTCTGCCACATATGATCCCAAGCCGGAAACGCAAAGACCGCTGGATGAACTAAATCGCCTTCTCCGCCGCACTGTCATATGATTAAGGGATTGTATTTCCCTGGAGAGGTGGTGTGGCGTGAAGATTTATCTGGTCGGTGGTGCGGTTCGGGATACGTTGTTAGGGCTACCGGTTAAAGATAAAGATTGGGTGGTGGTTGGCGCGACACCGCAACAAATGCTCGACGCGGGCTACCAGCAGGTAGGTCGCGATTTTCCTGTTTTTCTCCATCCGCAAACCCACGAAGAGTATGCCCTTGCGCGTACCGAGCGGAAGTCCGGCTCGGGGTATACCGGATTCACCTGCTATGCCGCGCCGGACGTCACTCTGGAAGACGATCTCCAGCGCCGTGATCTGACCATTAACGCCCTGGCGCAAGATGATGACGGCCAGATCGTCGATCCCTACCACGGACGTCACGATCTGGATAAACGCCTGTTGCGCCATGTCTCACCCGCCTTTAGTGAAGATCCGCTGCGCGTACTGCGCGTAGCGCGCTTTGCCGCTCGCTATGCGCATCTGAGTTTCCGTATTGCTGACGAAACCATGGCGCTGATGCGCGAAATGACGCACGCTGGTGAGCTGGAGCATCTGACGGCAGAACGCGTCTGGAAAGAAACCGAGAACGCGTTAACCACGCGCAACCCGCAGGTCTATTTCCAGGTCTTACGCGACTGCGGCGCGCTGCGCGTGTTGTTTCCGGAAGTCGATGCGCTGTTTGGCGTTCCGGCCCCGGCGAAGTGGCATCCGGAAATCGATACCGGGATTCATACTCTGATGACGCTGTCGATGGCGGCGCTGCTCAGCCCGGCGGTTGACGTGCGTTTCGCCACGCTGTGTCACGACCTCGGCAAAGGTCTGACGCCGCCGGAGCTCTGGCCGCGCCACCACGGGCACGGCCCGGCGGGAGTCAGGCTGGTAGAGCAGTTGTGCCAGCGGCTGCGCGTACCAAATGAAATTCGTGATTTAGCCAAACTGGTGGCGGAGTTCCACGATCTCATCCACACCTTCCCGATACTGCAACCTAAAACCATCGTGAAATTGTTTGATTCGATCGACGCCTGGCGCAAACCGCAGCGCGTGGAGCAGATTGCGCTCACCAGTGAAGCCGACGTACGCGGACGGACGGGGTTTGAAGCCGCGGATTATCCACAGGGACGTTTACTGCGCGAAGCGTGGGAAGTTGCCCAGTCTGTCCCCACCAAAGACGTTGTCGAGGCCGGATTTAAAGGCATTGAGATTCGTGAAGAGCTGACCCGACGCCGGATTGCGGCGCTGGCCCACTGGAAAGAGCGCCGTTTCCCGAAGGCGGTCAGTTAAGGTGTGAATGCCGGATGGCGCTGCGCTTATCCGGCCTACGGTATCGCATCTCAACGCGTAGGCCGGATAAGGCGTTTACGCCGTCATCCGGCATGAGAGATCGGTCAGAAAAACACCACATAAACCGCCGCGGCGACGATGAAGCGATAGATCGCAAACGGAATGAACGAGATCCGCTTAATCAACTGCAGGAAGGTTTTGATGGCAACCAATGCAACCACGAAGGCAGTGACAAAACCCACGGCAAACATTGGAATATCGGCTACCGTCAGGAACGACCAGCTTTTGTAGAGATCCAATGCGGTGGCACCCATCATCATCGGTACCGCCAGCAGGAATGAAAACTCAGACGCGGCGTAACGGCTCACGCCCATCAGCATCCCGCCGGAAATGGTTGCTCCGGAACGAGAGAAACCCGGCCACAACGCCAGACACTGGAAGCAGCCAATCATGAATGCCTGGCGGTAAGTCATATCATCCAGACCCGGCGCGCGCGGTTCTTTCGGCTTCAGACACTCTGCGGCGATCAGCAGTAAACCGCCCACCACCAGCGCATACATCACATTCACCGGGTTAAACAACGATTTGATCGTATCGTGGAAACCCAGCCCCAGCACCACGGCCGGGATCATACCCAACAGAATGTGGATCAGCGTTAAACGGCCTTTACTTTCCCCTTCACGCTGTAGCGGACGACCGAAGTGAATGCCGATCAGACCAAACAGACGCCGCCAGAACATCACCACTACGGCAAGAATAGATCCCAACTGGATCACCACCTCAAACGTCTTTGCCGTATCCCCCTCAAACCCCAACAGATGACCTACGATGATCATGTGCCCGGTACTGGAAACTGGCAAAAATTCCGTCAATCCTTCGACCACACCCAAAATTGCCGCAATCAGCAGCGAGTGCATATCGCTCATCAATAAACCCCTAAATAAAAAAATCTACAGTGCAGTCAACGCACATGCAACTTGAAGTATGCCGGGTATAGGACTCTTTTATATCCGTTTGGTTTAACAAATATGAAGATAATTATTTTTCTTTCAGATTATTGCTACGCTCAATGATTACACCCACATTGGCTGCGCGCGCCACCGCGCCGGGCTTACTGAGCTTGATGCGCACCCACGGCGAGTTAAAGCGCGTGAGCAGCAGTTCAGCAACCTCTTCGGCAACACGTTCAACCAGTGCAAAACGCCCACCTTCAACATGACTAACGATCGTCTCAGCGATATCCGCATAGCTCAGACAGTCGGCGACATCGTCGCTTTTTGCTGATTTTCGGTTATCCCACGCCATTTCGATATCGAACACCAGCTTCTGTTCAATCGTCTGTTCCCAGTCGTAAACACCGATAGTGGTGATTACCGAAAGTTGCTCTATAAATACAATATCCATCACGACCTGCCTGCTTTTTGGCTAACCCGGATACCACTTCCGGCGAAATATGCGTATTATCCACAGAAGTAGCGTTTTACACGACATTTTCAAAACGGAACAGCTTATGAGTGCAATCGCGCCTGGAATGATCCTCTTCGCGTACCTCTGCGGCTCCATTTCCAGTGCCATTCTGGTCTGCCGCATTGCTGGCTTACCCGACCCGCGTAGCAGCGGCTCCGGTAACCCTGGCGCGACCAACGTGTTACGAATCGGTGGCAAAGGAGCAGCCGTAGCGGTCCTGATTTTCGACGTCCTGAAAGGGATGTTGCCCGTCTGGGGCGCGTATGCGCTGGGCGTCAGCCCGTTCTGGCTGGGCCTTATCGCCATCGCCGCCTGTCTGGGTCATATCTGGCCAGTATTCTTCGGTTTCAAAGGTGGGAAAGGCGTGGCGACGGCCTTTGGCGCTATCGCCCCTATCGGCTGGGATCTCACCGGCGTAATGGCGGGCACCTGGTTGCTCACCGTTCTGTTGAGCGGCTATTCATCGCTGGGGGCAATTGTCAGCGCGCTGATTGCACCATTCTATGTCTGGTGGTTCAAACCGCAGTTCACCTTCCCGGTCTCCATGCTCTCATGCCTGATTTTGCTGCGTCATCATGACAACATCCAGCGCCTGTGGCGCCGCCAGGAGACAAAAATCTGGACCAAACTGCGCAAAAGACGCGAGAAAGATCCCGAGTAAAGTTGGCCGGAAAATGGCGTTGTCCGCCCCGGCCTACAGCACCTGATAACCTTCGTCCGGCCTGCCTAATCGCTGCTGACACCATGCCGCCAGAAATTCCACGCAGACTCTGAGCTTCACGCTGCGATATAGCGGCTCCTGATAAACCGCCCAGATGTTGGCGCTTTGCGCGTACTCCGGCAACACCCGCACCAGTTTGCCGCTCGCCAGAAACGGTTGCACATCCCACTCTGAACGCAGCATGATGCCTTTACCTTCCAGCGCCCATTGCAGGACAACTTCACCGCTGTTGGAAGAGAGATGTCCGCTCACTTTGACCGATTTTTTCGTCGTGCCATTTCCCAGTTCCCATATTCCGTGAGTCATGTCACGCTCTTTTGTCACCAGACAATCGTGGTGACTTAATTCCTGCAAGGTTTTGGGTTCAGGATATTTTTGCAAATATCCGGGAGAGGCACACAATATTCTTTTATTCTTTGTTAACAAATGCGCAATATAATAATCCGGGATGTCATCGTTAATACGAATATCAAGATCGATATTATCCTGAACCAAATCAATTTGCCGATCAAAGAGTTCAAAATGGACCTGTAACTCAGGATAATTGCGCATCAGTTCGGTAATAGCGGGCGCAATGTGACTGCGGCCAAACCCGAAGCTACACCCAATACGAATCATCCCTTCCGGGCGCGTTTTGATTTGCGTCACGTCATCTATCAGGCGCTGATATTGGGTGAGGATCGTCAGCGCCTGTTCATAACAGCGTTGACCACTTTCCGTCAGCGCCACACCGCGTGCCGAGCGGTTAAGCAGCGTGGTGGCGAGCGTGGTTTCCAGGATCTGGATGCGTTTCGTCACAAAGGCAGGCGTTTGTCCGAGCGCGCATGCCGCTGCGCTAAAACTGCCCGTATGGACAATTTCAACCAGCACCTGGAGGTCTTTGGCTAAGGGCCAGTTTTTGAGCATTTTTTGGGTTATCCATGAACTTGATACCTGAAGTGTAATTCGCAATCTAAGGTTAATCTCTGCCTTTGCTCAATTTTCATCATCTTTCTTCGGCATCATTCACGAACTGTTAATTGCATATACACAGTGGCAAATAATATAAAACCACACATTTAATGGTAGTTTGTGAGGGAGAATTTATTTCCAGACAAATAAAAGAACTGGAGTTAACATGATGAGCAATCAAAATAATCAAAATGCGGTTAATACGCTGACGGAAATAGTCGCCAACTTTACCGCCATGATATCCACCCGTATGCCCGACGATGTGGTGGACAAATTAAAACAGCTGCGGGACGCCGAAACATCAAAGATGGGGCAAATCATCTACCACACGATGTTCGACAACATGCAAAAGGCTATCGATCTTAACCGTCCGGCCTGCCAGGACACCGGTGAGATCATGTTCTTCGTGAAGGTCGGTTCCCGCTTCCCGCTGTTGGGTGAGTTGCAAAGCATTCTCAAGCAAGCGGTGGAAGACGCCACGGTGAAGGCACCGCTGCGCCATAACGCAGTAGAAATTTTTGACGAAGTGAATACCGGTAAAAACACCGGTAGCGGCGTACCGTGGGTAACCTGGGATATTGTGCCCGACGGCGATGACGCGGAAATTGAAGTCTACATGGCCGGTGGTGGCTGCACGCTGCCGGGGCGTTCCAAAGTACTGATGCCTTCCGAAGGCTACGAAGGCGTCGTGAAATTCGTCTTTGAAAACATCTCGACGCTGGCCGTCAACGCCTGTCCGCCAGTACTGGTCGGCGTGGGGATTGCCACCTCCGTTGAAACCGCCGCCGTATTGTCGCGCAAAGCGGTACTGCGCCCGATCGGTTCCCGCCATCCGAATCCCAAAGCGGCGGAACTTGAGTTGCGTCTGGAAGAGGGGCTGAACCGGCTGGGTATTGGTCCTCAAGGGCTCACCGGCAACAGTTCCGTGATGGGCGTACATATCGAATCCGCCGCGCGTCACCCGTCCACCATTGGCGTCGCCGTCTCCACCGGCTGCTGGGCGCACCGTCGCGGTACGCTGCTGGTCCATTCTGACCTCTCCTTCGAAAACCTGTCTCACACCCGGAGCGCGTTATGAAAAAGATCCTCACAACCCCGATCAAAGCCGAAGACCTGGAAGACATCCGCGTTGGCGATGTGATCTATCTGACCGGTACGCTGGTGACCTGCCGCGACGTTTGCCATCGCCGACTGATCGAACTGAAGCGCCCGATCCCCTACGACCTCAACGGCAAAGCGATTTTCCATGCCGGCCCCATCGTGCGTAAAAACGGTGAAAAATGGGAGATGGTTTCCGTCGGCCCGACCACCAGTATGCGTATGGAAGCCTTTGAAAAAGAGTTCATTGAGCAAACAGGCGTCAAACTGGTGGTGGGTAAAGGCGGCATGGGGCCGCTGACGGAAGAAGGCTGCCAGAAATTCAAGGCGCTGCACGTGATCTTCCCGGCAGGCTGTGCGGTGCTGGCCGCCACCCAGGTGGAAGAGATCGAAGAGGTGCACTGGATGGAGCTCGGCATGCCGGAATCGCTGTGGGTTTGCCGGGTGAAAGAGTTCGGTCCACTGATTGTCTCTATCGACACCCACGGCAACAACCTGATCGCCGAAAACAAAAAACAGTTCGCCGAGCGTCGCGGCCCCATCGTCGACGAAATCTGCGAACACGTGCATTACATCAAATAACCCTTCCGGAGAGGTCTGCGCCTCTCCCTCTTTCGCAGGGATACGACAATGGCACCTTTATCTGGTTGGTGGCGATATCTGGCTCCGCTGATGGTCATCGCCATTATTGCTGTTTTGCCCGTCCCCACCGGTCTTGAGAGCCACACCTGGCTCTACTTTGCGGTCTTTACCGGCGTCATCGTGGGGCTCATTCTGGAACCTGTACCCGGCGCAGTCGTGGCGATGATTGGGATATCGATTATCGCGGTCCTCTCACCGTGGCTGCTGTTCAGCCCGGAACAGCTCGCCCAGGACGGCTTTAAATTTACCTCCAAAGCGCTGTCGTGGGCGGTTTCAGGTTTTTCCAACTCGGTGATCTGGCTGATTTTCGCCGCCTTTATGTTTGGCACCGGGTATGAAAAAACCGGCCTCGGTCGGCGTATCGCACTGATGCTGGTGAAAAAAATGGGGCATCGCACGCTGTTTCTCGGTTACGCGGTGATGTTCTCCGAGCTAATCCTCGCCCCTGTTACCCCCTCTAACTCCGCACGCGGCGCAGGGATCATCTACCCGATTATCCGCAACCTGCCGCCGCTCTATAACTCACAACCCAACGATCCCAGCGCCCGTTCCATTGGTTCTTACATTATGTGGATGGGGATCACCGCCGACTGTGTGACCAGCGCCATTTTTCTGACGGCGATGGCACCGAACCTGCTGCTAATTGGCCTGATGAAGACCGCCTCCCATACGGCGCTCAGTTGGGGCGACTGGTTCTTAGGCATGTTGCCGCTGAGCATTTTGCTGGTTCTGCTGGTGCCGTGGCTCGCCTATGTGCTGTATCCGCCCGTGCTGAAGTCGGGCGATCAGGTGCCGCGCTGGGCGGAATCGGAACTGAAGGAGATGGGGCCGCTCTGCTCGCGTGAGAAAAAGATGCTGGTGCTGATGGTCGGCGCACTGGTGCTGTGGATCTTCGGTGGAGACTATATCGACGCAGCCATGGTCGGTTACAGCGTCGTCGCTCTGATGCTGGTGCTACGCATCATCTCGTGGGATGACATCATCAGTAATAAATCGGCGTGGAACGTCTTCTTCTGGCTGGCCTCGCTCATCACCCTCGCAACCGGACTAAACAACACCGGCTTTATCACCTGGTTTGGCAAGCTACTGGCCAGCGGGTTAAGCGGCTACTCACCGGTGATGGTGATGATCGCGCTGATCGTGGTGTTCTGGCTGCTGCGTTACTTTTTTGCCAGTGCAACAGCCTACACTTCCGCGCTGGCCCCCATGATGATCGCTGCCGCGCTGGCGATGCCGGAAATTCCCTTACCGGTATTCTGCCTGATGGTGGGTGCGGCTATTGGTCTGGGCAGCATTCTCACCCCGTATGCGACCGGTCCAAGCCCTATCTACTATGGTAGCGGTTATCTTCCGACGGTTGATTACTGGCGGCTGGGGGCAATTTTCGGCCTGATTTTCCTGGTGCTGCTGCTGGCGACCGGGCTTATCTGGATGCCTCTCGTTTTGCTTTAACCTCGTTGGGGCGGCAGGGCTGTCGCCCCCTTTTTCCATAAGCGTCTCATATGACCGTTTTCCCGCCGGGCTGAGGCATACTTTTTGCTATGCAAACACCCTCACGCTGAGAAGGGAAACGCTCTGGATACCGTTGCGCACAAGACACCGACTCGGGGCTGGCAGGCCGAACTCGACCTGCGGTTTAGCCATACCGCGCACAAAACGGTGCTCACCCGCGCACACCACGTTGGCCCCCTGACGGTTCAACGACCGTTTTATCCGCAAGACGATGTTTGCCACCTCTATTTACTCCACCCACCCGGCGGGATTGTCGGCGGTGATGAGCTACAGATTTCCGTCACGCTGGACGAAAACAGCCATGTATTAATCACCATGCCCGGTGCGAGCAAATTTTATCGCAGCGCGGGCCCGCAGGCACAACTGCACCAGACGTTTACGCTGGCCCCGAACGCGACGCTGGAATGGCTGCCGCAGGATACGATCCTGTTCCCCGGTGCCAACGCCAATCTCCGTTCCGTATTTCATCTCTCCGCCGAAAGCCGCCTGCTCGGTTGGGATCTGCTCTGCTTCGGGCGACCGGTCATGCATGAGACGTTCAGCCACGGCGCGCTACATAACCGTCTGGAGATTTGGCGTGATGGGCACCCGCTGCTCATTGAACGCCTGGCGCTGAGAGATGGGGATCTCTCGGCCATCGCCAGTCAACCGTGGTGCGGCACCCTGCTCTGTTATCCGGCCACGGAACAGATGCAGGACGGTGTGCGCGAACGCCTGGCTCCGCTCGGCGATTACGCCGGCGCAACGCTCGTCGACTCGCTGCTGACGGTCCGTTTTCTGGCAGAGGACAACCTGATTGTTCAGCGCGTCATGCGCGAAATCTGGCAGTTTTTGCGCCCGCTGTTAACCCAAAAGCCACCGCACCTGCCGCGTATCTGGCAAACCTAAGAGACTCCCTATGGAACTGACTCCCAGAGAAAAAGACAAGCTGTTGCTCTTTACCGCCGCGCTGGTCGCGGAGCGCCGGCTTGCGCGCGGGCTGAAGCTGAATTACCCGGAATCGGTGGCGCTCATCAGCGCATTCATCATGGAAGGGGCGCGCGACGGCAAAAGCGTCGCCACACTGATGGAGGATGGCCGCCACGTCCTGAACCGTGAGCAGGTGATGGAAGGCGTTCCGGAGATGATCCCGGACATCCAGGTTGAAGCGACCTTTCCGGACGGTTCGAAGCTGGTCACCGTCCACAGTCCGATCGTCTAAGGAGAAACCATGATTCCAGGTGAATACCGGATCGCGGCAGGCAATATCGCGATCAATGCAGGGCGCGATACGCGCACGATCGTGGTGGAGAACCATGGCGATCGCCCTGTCCAGGTGGGATCGCACTACCACTTTTACGAGGTCAATCCGGCGCTCCGCTTTGCCCGCGAATCTGCGCTGGGCTTTCGTCTGAATATTCCGGCGGGGACAGCGGTACGTTTTGAGCCGGGGCAAAAGCGGGAGGTCGAACTGGTACGCGTGGCGGGCGCACAGCGTATTTTTGGCTTTCGCGGCGACGTCATGGGTGAACTGGAGGTGAAGCATGGCTGAAATTTCCCGGCAGGCTTACGCCGACATGTTCGGGCCAACCATCGGCGATAAAGTGCGTCTGGCGGACACGGATCTGTGGATCGAAGTGGAAAATGACTTAACCACCTATGGTGAAGAGGTGAAATTCGGTGGCGGTAAAGTGATCCGCGACGGCATGGGCCAGGGGCAAATGCCGTCTCAGGAATGCGTGGATCTGGTGATCACCAATGCGCTGATTGTCGATCACTGGGGGATCGTCAAAGCGGATATTGGCATTAAAGACGGCAGAATCTTTGCGATTGGCAAAGCCGGGAATCCGGATATTCAGCCTGACGTGACGATCCCCATCGGCGTCGCCACCGAAGCGATCGCCGGCGAAGGCAAGATCGTGACGGCGGGCGGCGTGGATACCCATATTCACTGGATCTGTCCGCAACAGGCGGAAGAGGCGCTGGTCTCCGGCGTGACGACAATGATTGGCGGCGGCACCGGACCGGCTGCTGGCACCAACGCCACCACCTGCACGCCAGGGCCGTGGTATATCGCCCGGATGCTACAGGCGGCGGACACGTTACCCGTCAATATCGGCCTGCTGGGCAAAGGCAATGGCTCCCATCCCGATGCGCTGCGCGAGCAGATTGCCGCCGGTGCTATCGGCCTGAAAATCCACGAAGACTGGGGCGCGACGCCTGCGGCTATCGACTGCGCGTTGACCGTAGCCGATGAGATGGACATTCAGGTGGCGCTGCACAGCGATACCCTGAACGAGTCGGGCTTTGTCGAAGATACGCTGGCAGCGATTGGCGATCGCACCATTCACACCTTTCACACCGAAGGGGCTGGCGGCGGGCATGCTCCCGATATCATCACCGCCTGCGCGCATGCCAATATTCTTCCCTCCTCCACCAACCCGACGCTGCCCTATACCGTCAACACCATTGATGAGCATCTCGACATGCTGATGGTCTGCCACCACCTGGATCCCGATATCGCCGAGGATGTCGCCTTTGCCGAATCACGGATCCGTCGGGAGACCATCGCCGCCGAAGACGTGTTGCATGACATTGGCGCGTTTTCGCTGACCTCGTCAGACTCACAAGCAATGGGACGCGTGGGGGAAGTGATCCTGCGCACCTGGCAAGTGGCGCACCGGATGAAGGTGCAACGCGGCCCGTTAGCGGAAGAAACGGGTGATAACGATAATCTGCGCGTGAAGCGTTATATCGCCAAGTACACCATTAACCCGGCGCTGACCCACGGTATCGCGCACGAAGTGGGTTCCATTGAGGCCGGGAAACTGGCGGACCTGGTGCTCTGGTCTCCCGCCTTTTTCGGCGTGAAGCCAGCCACAATCGTTAAGGGCGGTATGATCGCCTGCGCGCCGATGGGTGACATCAATGCCTCCATCCCCACGCCGCAGCCGGTGCATTATCGCATGATGTTTGGGGCGCTCGGCGCGGCGCGTCATCACTCCCGACTGACTTTTCTTTCGCAGGCGTCTGTGGAAAACGGCGTCGCGCAACGACTCAATTTGCAAAGCCAAACCGCCGTGGTGAAAGGCTGCCGGACGGTGAAAAAAGCCGACATGATCCACAACAGCCTGCAACCCAATATCACCGTGGATGCCCAGACCTATGAGGTCCGTATCGACGGCGAACTCATCACCAGCGAACCCGCTGACGTTCTGCCGATGGCGCAGCGTTACTTTTTATTTTGAGGAGCTGAGATGCTGTTATTGACACAACGCGTTGACACCCCAGCGCAGATCACCGCCACGCTGACGCTGCCGATTGACATCCGCGTGAAGAGTCGGGCGAAAGTACAACTCAATGACGGGCGCGAAGCGGGGCTGATGCTGCCCCGTGGCCTGCTACTGCGCGGCGGCGATTGCCTTAGCACGGAGGACGGTGCTGAAGTGGTGGAAATTATCGCCGCCAGCGAGGCGGTGTCGGTGGTGCGCTGTGCCGATCCGTTCCTGCTCGCGAAAGCCTGTTATCACCTCGGCAACCGCCACGTTCCGCTGCAAATTCTGCCGGACGAACTGCGCTATCACCACGATCATGTGCTGGACACGATGCTGCGCCAGTTCAGTCTGCAGGTGACGTTTGCGCATCTGCCGTTTGAACCCGAGGCCGGGGCGTATGCCAGTGAATCCCACGGCCATCACCACAGCCATGCGCACTGATGCGTAATGCACAGCAGCAGTTGCGTCTACTACAACTCGCCAGCAGCAGCCTGCCGGTGGGCTCCTTTACCTGGTCCCAGGGGCTCGAGTGGGCGGTAGAAACCGGCTGGGTGAACAGCGTGGACGCGTTTGCGCACTGGCAGTCCCGGCAGATGGAGAATAACGTTTTCACCGTCGACCTGCCGCTGTTCGCCCGGCTGTACCACGCTTGCGAGCAGGATGATATTAACGCCGCGCGACGCTGGACGGCGTATCTGCTGGCCTGTCGGGAAACCCGCGAGCTGCGGGAAGAAGAGCGCAGCCGGGGGGCGGCGTTCACCCGACTGGTTGTGGACTGGCATCCAGAGTGCCCGCAGACATGGCGCACGCTCTTTGCCGACAGTCAGCTCTGCGGTATGGCCTGGCTGGGCGTGCAGTGGCGCATTCCGCTGCCCGACCTGGCCTTAACGTTCGGATACAGTTGGATTGAGAGTGCGGTGATGGCCGGTGTCAAACTGGTGCCATTTGGCCAGCAGGCGGCCCAGCGGCTGATTATTACGCTTTGCTCGCAGTATGCTGAGGGCATGGCGCAGGCGCTGGCGTGCCCGGACGACCGGCTGGGCTCCGCAACGCCGCTGGCAGCCATCGCCTCTGCTCGCCATGAAACCCAATATTGCCGTTTATTTCGCTCCTGAGGAGAAACAATGAGTGAGTACAAACATCCCCTGCGCGTTGGCGTAGGCGGCCCGGTCGGTTCCGGTAAAACCGCCCTGCTGGAAGCGTTATGCAAAGCGATGCGCGACCGCTGGCAACTGGCGGTAGTCACCAACGATATCTACACCAAAGAGGATCAGCGCATTCTCACCGAAGCTGGCGCGCTGGCACCGGAACGCATTGTCGGCGTAGAAACCGGCGGCTGTCCGCACACCGCCATTCGCGAAGATGCCTCGATGAATCTGGCCGCGGTGGAAGCGTTAAGCGAAAAATTCGGCAATCTGGATCTGATTTTTGTCGAAAGCGGCGGCGACAACCTGAGCGCCACCTTCAGCCCGGAACTGGCGGATCTGACGCTCTACGTGATCGACGTGGCCGAAGGGGAAAAGATCCCGCGCAAAGGCGGACCGGGGATCACCAAATCGGATTTCCTGGTCATCAACAAAACCGATCTCGCCCCCTATGTGGGCGCGTCGCTGGAGGTCATGGAACGCGACACGCTGCGCATGCGTGGCGAGCGCCCGTGGACGTTTACCAATTTAAAATCGGGTGACGGTCTGGCGACAATTATTGCGTTTCTGGAAGACAGAGGAATGTTGCGGGTGTAATGCGGTGTCTTGCCGGGTCTACGGTTTTGTCGGCCCGGCAAGCGCAGCGCCACCGGGCCGGAAAGAAAGCGCTTATGCCGCAGGCAGCTCCGCCAACGGCCAGCGCGGACGTACGGTCACGCCGAGATCCGCCGTGGCACCCGCTTTAAAGCGCACCATACCGGCATAGGCAATCATCGCCCCGTTATCGGTACAAAACTCAGGGCGGGCATAGAAGACGTCGCCACGACGTTTTTGCATCATCTCCGCCAGCTTCGCCCGCAGCGTGCGGTTGGCGCTGACGCCGCCCGCCATCACCAGACGCGTAAAACCGGTCTGATCCAGCGCACGTTTGCACTTGATCATTAGCGTATCCACTACCGCGTCCTCAAATGCCCGGGCGATATCGGCACGAGTTTGATCATCGTCGCCGTTATTGCGAATCGTATTCGCCGCGAAGGTTTTCAACCCGGAGAAGCTGAAATCCAGCCCCGGACGATCGGTCATCGGCCGCGGAAAGACAAAACGCCCGGCGGTGCCCTGCGATGCCATTTTCGACAACATCGGACCGCCGGGATAGTCGAGCCCCAGCAGCTTGGCTGTTTTATCGAATGCTTCACCGGCTGCGTCGTCAATCGATTCACCGAGCAACGCATACTGCCCAACGCCCGTCACGCTGATAAGCTGGGTATGCCCTCCCGAGACCAACAGCGCCACAAAGGGGAATTCTGGCGGGTTATCTTCCAGCATGGGTGCCAGCAGATGTCCTTCCATATGGTGTACAGGGATGGCGGGCACATTCCATGCAAACGCCAGCGAACGTCCAACGGTTGCGCCGACGAGCAGCGCGCCGACCAGCCCCGGTCCTGCGGTATACGCCACCGCATCAATCTCTTTCGCACTCAGCCCCGCCTCTTTCAGCGCCGCCTGGATCAGTGGCACCGTTTTGCGGACATGATCGCGGGAGGCCAGTTCAGGCACGACCCCGCCGTAGTCAGCGTGTAATTTCACCTGACTATACAATTGGTTGGCTAACAGACCTTTTTCGTCGTCGTAAATGGCGATGCCGGTTTCATCGCAGGATGTTTCAATTCCCAGTACACGCATGACTTGTTTCTACCTCACGTTATTACCGCGCAGTGTAGGTCGAATGCGGGTAGATGTATACCCTCGCGCCCGATTTCGTGTATACTCTCCCCCCTTATAAAAGTCCCTTTCAAAATCGCATCGGTGCTTTACAAAGCAGCAGCAATTGCAGTAAAATTCCGCACCATTTTGAAATAAGCTGGCGCTGATGCCAGCGGCAAACCGAATTTATCAAAGGTGAGAGTTACATGCCGGTAATTAAAGTACGTGAAAACGAGCCGTTCGACGTAGCACTGCGTCGCTTCAAGCGTTCCTGCGAGAAAGCAGGCGTTCTGGCGGAAGTTCGTCGTCGTGAGTTCTATGAAAAACCGACTACCGAACGCAAACGCGCTAAAGCTTCTGCTGTGAAACGTCACGCGAAGAAACTGGCTCGCGAAAACGCACGCCGCACTCGTCTGTACTAATCTCTGTCGGGGGCTGAGGCTCTCGATTCAGACCGAGTTGTAGTTGTAAGGCCGTGCTTCCGAAAGGAATGCGCGGCTTATTTTCGTTTATAGTCATCAGAAAAAACAGGGGCTTATGGCTGGACGAATACCTCGCGTATTTATCAATGACCTGCTGGCAAGAACCGACATCGTCGATCTCATCGACGCGCGGGTAAAGCTGAAAAAGCAGGGCAAGAATTATCACGCGTGCTGTCCGTTCCATAACGAAAAGACCCCTTCTTTCACCGTGAACGGTGAGAAACAGTTTTATCACTGCTTTGGATGCGGTGCGCACGGCAACGCTATCGACTTCCTGATGAACTACGACAAGCTCGAGTTCGTGGAAACCGTCGAAGAACTGGCGGCTATGCATAACCTTGATGTCCCGTTTGAAGCAGGCACAGGCCCCACTCAGATTGAGCGCCATCAACGGCAAAGCCTTTATCAATTGATGGATGGTCTGAACACGTTTTATCAGCAATCTCTGATACAACCCGCCGCTACCCCTGCGCGCCAGTATCTGGAAAAGCGAGGACTCAGTAGTGAAGTGATCGCGCGTTTTGCTATTGGCTTTGCGCCCCCCGGTTGGGACAACGTCCTGAAACGGTTTGGCGGCAATAGCGAAAATCGCCAGTCACTGGTGGATGCAGGCATGTTGGTCACCAACGATCAGGGACGCAGTTACGATCGCTTCCGCGAACGGGTGATGTTTCCCATTCGCGACAAGCGTGGTCGGGTGATAGGTTTTGGCGGTCGTGTGCTGGGCGATGCGTTGCCAAAGTACCTCAACTCCCCGGAAACCGATATTTTTCATAAAGGCCGCCAGTTATATGGCCTTTATGAAGCGCAACAGGATAACGCCAATCCGCCACGTCTGTTAGTGGTGGAAGGTTATATGGATGTGGTGGCGCTGGCGCAATATGGCATTAACTATGCTGTGGCTTCGCTGGGCACCTCAACGACGGCCGATCACATCCAGCTCCTGTTCCGCGCCACGAACAACGTCATTTGCTGTTATGACGGCGACCGTGCAGGACGAGATGCCGCCTGGCGCGCACTGGAAACCGCACTGCCGTACATGACGGATGGTCGTCAGTTACGCTTTATGTTTTTACCTGATGGCGAAGACCCCGACACGCTGGTGCGTAAAGAGGGGAAAGAGGCATTCGAAGCCCGGATGGAACAGGCCCTGCCGCTCTCCGCGTTTTTGTTTAATAGCCTGCTGCCACAGGTGGACCTGAGCACTCCGGACGGGCGCGCGCAGTTGAGTACGCTGGCGCTGCCGCTCATCACGCAGGTTCCGGGTGAAACATTGCGCATTTATCTGCGACAGGAGTTAGGCAACAAGCTCGGCATTCTGGATGACAGCCAGCTTGAACGATTAATGCCAAAATTGTCCGAAAGTGGGGCTTCCCGACCCGCTCCGCAGCTAAAACGCACGACCATGCGTATACTGATAGGACTGCTGGTGCAAAATCCGGAACTGGCGCCGCTGGTGCCACCGTTAAGCGGTCTGGACCAGAACAGGCTGCCTGGGCTTGGCTTATTCACAGAACTGGTCAACACTTGTTTGTCCCAGCCAGGACTAACCACCGGACAGCTTTTAGAACACTATCGTGGCACAAATGATGCGGCCACCCTTGAAAAATTGTCGATGTGGGACGATATAGCAGATAAGGATATTGCTGAAAAAACCTTCACCGACTCACTCAACCATATGTTTGATTCGATGCTTGAGCTGCGCCAGGAAGAGCTAATCGCTCGCGAGCGCACACACGGTTTAAGCAGCGAAGAACGCCGGGAGCTCTGGACGCTGAACCAGGAACTGGCGAAGAAATGAATTGAAACAGACAAAAGTATTTAACGGCTTAAGTGCCGAATAGCGATCGGGAAGCCCCCGACAGCCGCACTGAGAGGCAGCGGCACAAATATAAGTACGCCCTCGCTTTAAATGTTGGCAGCAACGGCTTGCTGACTCTAATCAAACGAATTAAGTGTGGATACCGTCTTATGGAGCAAAACCCGCAGTCACAGCTGAAGCTTCTTGTCACCCGTGGTAAGGAGCAAGGCTATCTGACCTATGCCGAGGTCAATGACCATCTGCCGGAAGATATCGTCGATTCAGATCAGATCGAAGATATCATCCAAATGATCAACGACATGGGTATTCAGGTGATGGAAGAAGCGCCGGATGCCGATGATCTGCTGCTTGCCGAAAACACCACCAGTACCGACGAAGACGCGGAAGAAGCGGCTGCGCAAGTTCTGTCCAGCGTAGAGTCTGAAATCGGTCGTACCACCGACCCGGTTCGCATGTACATGCGTGAAATGGGTACCGTTGAACTGTTGACCCGCGAAGGCGAAATCGATATTGCGAAACGCATTGAGGACGGGATCAACCAGGTTCAGTGCTCCGTTGCTGAATATCCTGAAGCCATTACCTATCTGCTTGAGCAATACGATCGCGTTGAAGCTGAAGAAGCCCGTCTGTCCGATTTGATCACCGGTTTTGTCGATCCGAACGCGGAAGAAGATTTGGCCCCTACCGCCACTCACGTTGGCTCTGAGTTATCTCAGGAAGACATGGATGACGATGAGGACGAAGACGAAGAAGACAGCGACGACGACAGCAGCGATGACGACAACAGCATCGATCCTGAGCTGGCGCGCGAGAAGTTCGGCGAACTGCGTACACAGTACGAAGTCACGCGTGACACTATCAAAGCGAAAGGTCGTAGCCATGCCGATGCCCAGGCTGAGATCCTGAAGCTGTCTGAAGTGTTCAAGCAGTTCCGTCTGGTACCGAAGCAGTTTGACTACCTCGTGAACAGTATGCGCGTCATGATGGACAGGGTTCGTACCCAGGAACGTCTGATCATGAAGCTCTGCGTTGAGCAGTGCAAAATGCCGAAGAAAAACTTCATCACCCTGTTCACCGGCAATGAAACCAGCGAAACCTGGTTCAACGCGGCTATCGCGATGAACAAGCCATGGTCCGAAAAACTGCACGATGTGGCGGATGACGTTCACCGTGGCCTGCAGAAACTGCGTCAGATTGAAGAAGAAACCGGCCTGACTATCGAGCAGGTAAAAGATATCAACCGTCGCATGTCCATCGGCGAAGCGAAAGCGCGTCGTGCGAAGAAAGAGATGGTTGAAGCAAACTTACGTCTGGTTATCTCTATCGCCAAAAAATACACCAACCGTGGTTTGCAGTTCCTGGATCTGATCCAGGAAGGCAACATTGGTCTGATGAAAGCGGTCGATAAGTTTGAATACCGTCGTGGTTACAAGTTCTCCACCTATGCAACCTGGTGGATCCGTCAGGCGATCACCCGCTCTATCGCGGATCAGGCGCGCACCATCCGTATTCCGGTGCATATGATTGAGACGATCAACAAGCTCAACCGTATCTCCCGCCAGATGCTGCAAGAGATGGGTCGCGAGCCGACGCCAGAAGAACTGGCTGAACGCATGCTGATGCCGGAAGACAAGATCCGTAAAGTGCTGAAGATCGCCAAAGAGCCGATCTCCATGGAAACCCCGATCGGTGACGATGAAGATTCGCATCTGGGTGATTTCATCGAGGATACCACCCTCGAGCTGCCGCTGGATTCTGCCACAACGGAAAGCCTGCGTGCGGCAACGCATGATGTGTTGGCAGGCCTGACCGCCCGTGAAGCGAAAGTCCTGCGTATGCGTTTCGGTATCGATATGAACACCGACCACACGCTGGAAGAAGTGGGTAAACAATTTGACGTTACCCGCGAACGTATTCGTCAGATCGAAGCGAAGGCGCTGCGTAAACTGCGCCATCCTAGCCGCTCTGAAGTGCTGCGTAGCTTCCTGGACGACTAATCAGTCCTCGATAATAAAGCTCCCTCCGGGGAGCTTTTTTTTTGGAATTTTCCGCAAAGTACGAAAATTGGTAGGGTAAATCGCCCGCACACTCAATTGCAAATGATATTTATTTTCATTATCATTTTTTCTTTTCGTAAACTACTGTAAAGAAAAATTACATGACTATTAAAATATTAATGCAAAAATCCCTCTGCGCGCTCGCGATATCTCTGGCATTTTACACAGTCTCAGCCTTCGCAAAGGACTTCTCTGAGGATCAGTTCCCTTCCCAACCGCTTGGACACGGCGTTTACGAGCTGGCCTATGACGCTGGCAAAAACGCGGTTTATGCTGCTTCCGCCCCCTCTTTCGATAAGGACAAAACAGCCGGTGTCGTTTTTCAGCTCGCAGCCGACTCCCTGAAAATTAACACGCGGATCGCCACCCAGCGCCGCCCCTTTGCCGTCGCCCTGGATGAGCAAAATCATATTCTTTGGTTGGGTAATGCGCTGGATGGCTCAGTGACCCTGCTGGACACTCGTACTCACAAAGAAGTGAAAACCCTTCAGCTTGCCGATTCAGAGAATCAGGCTCATGTCCGTGAAGTGGTCCTCGATAAGAAACATCAGCGGCTCTATGTTTCTGGTATTGGCAGTGAAGGCAAAGGCACACTGTGGGTTGTCGACACGCAAAACCAGACGCTTGCACATACCCTGAAAGGAATGGATCCGGTCGGCTTTGCCGTTGACGAAGCAGGCGACAAGGTTTACGCCGTGACCGGGAAAGGCGAGCTAATCACCCTGGATGGCAAAACGTCGCAGGTTATTTCCCGCGTGCAGGTTGACCCGTCTGAAGCAAAACATTACTTCCTGAATATCGCCCTGAACACCTCCAAAGGCGTAGGTTTTATCGCTGATACCAACACCGCTGACGTGCTGGTTGTTCAGCTCGATTCCGGTAAGTTAGTTCATCGCGTTCCAACACCAAACTCCATTGCCGCCGTCTACAACCCGGCGCGTAACGAGGTGTACGTCACCCATCGCAATGCCCGTCAGATAAGCGTTATCGATGCCAGCACATACAACCTGAAGCACACCATCAAAACGGCCGCCATGCCAAACAGTATGGTGCTTTCTCCTGACAACAAAACGCTCTATGTCAGCGTGAAGCAGGATGAAAAAGTCCCCCAGGCTGACTATGTACTCAAACTCGATTTAACCCAATTCTGAGGATTGCGTTGTGATTAACCAGACACGTACGGCGCTGGCGATTTCGCTTGCCTTCACCAGCCTTCCTGCGGCCGTTTTCGCCGAGGAGACAACCCCTGCTAATGAAGATCAGCTTGTGGTCACCGCCACCGGTTTCGCCCAGGAGCGTCGCGAGGCGCCTGCAACCATTTCCGTTATCGGCGAGAAAGAGCTGAATACCCGTTCTAACCAGAACGTGACTGAAGCGCTTCGTGAGATGCCCGGTGTATTAGTGGGGAATGGTAACGGGAGCCTTGCCACAGGTGATGTGCAGATGCGCGGCATGGACTCAACGTATACCTCCTACATGGTCAACGGCATCAAACAAGGGACCCGCGAGTCCCGCCCTTACGGCCACCATATCGGCACCGAAGCGGCTTTTCTGCCGCCGCTTGCTGCTATCGAGCGCATCGAGGTGATCCGTGGGCCGATGTCCTCCCTGTATGGTTCCGATTCCATTGGCGGCGTAGTTAACGTCATCACTAAGAAAGGCTACAACCTGGATAAATGGACCGGGGTGCTGGAGGATAACTACTTCCTTCAGGAAAAAAGTGAGTACGGTAATACCAACCAGACCAATGTCTTTTTGATGGGACCGCTCATTCCAGGCAAAGTTGGCGTGAGCGTGGCAGCAGATTACCTTGATCGCCGTGACGACGACAGCAAGAACGATGAGCGCTTTGTTAAGCACCAGGCTGGCAACCTGGACGCCACTATTAATATGGCGCCGACCGACACTCAGCTGTGGGATTTGAACGTCGTCAAAGGACATCAGGTAAAATCACACAACGATAAAGCCTGGCAATGGGACTTTGACAGGGACGCCGCATCTCTATCCCAGCACGCGTGGTACGGCGATGACCTATTGGAAGTGAAGAACTTCATCAGCTACGAAAACGCCAAAACCGAATACCGCGTTCCGGGCATGAGTTCGCAGTTTATCAAGCAGCGAAACTATGAGGCCAACAGCGCGAACACCTTTACCCTTGGCGATCATAAGCTGACGCTTGGGATCAACTTCACCCGCAATGAGCTGGATGATACGTTCGGTATCGCAGACAAAGAGGTTCCGGGGATCACCCCGGTCAGCGAAATCAACCGCAACGGCTGGGCCGTGTTCGCCGAAGACGCGTGGATGATGGTACCGGACTTCACTCTAACCACTTCGGCACGCCTCGACCACGACAGCTACTTTGGCTACCACGTGACACCGAAGCTCTACGGGAACTGGACGATTGATGAAAGCTGGGCGCTGAAAGGCGGTGTATCGGCGGGCTATAAAAAGCCAGACCTGCGTGAGAACAACGAAGGCTTCACCAGCGTCTATGGCTCCTATCCTTATTCCTATATAGGGATCGGTAACGATGACCTGAAGCCAGAACAGAGCGTTAACACCGAGCTGGGCGTCTACTGGCAACAGGATGCGCTGGCACTGGATGCCACCGTGTTCTTCACCAAATTTAAAGACAAGATCAGCGACTACACCATCTGTACCGCAACTGCCACGCAGAAGTGTATTTACAACGGTTATGAAGCTGAAGAGGTTTCCCAGTATTTCAACGTCAGCGATGCGGAAATCTATGGTCTGGAGTTGAACGGCGACTGGCAGGTCACACCAGCACTGAAGGCTAACGCAAACTATACGTACACCCATAGCGAGCAAAAAAGCGGTCAGTATAAGGGAGAGGCGCTGAACGAATTCCCGAGCAGTATGGCCAACCTGTCACTGACGTGGAATGCGCTCAATGACCTGGAGCTGTGGACCACAACCAGCTGGCGCAGCAATACGCCAAACACCGGTAAATCGACCTCAACCGAGGCCTATGCGCTGGTCGATTTAGGCGCTCGTTATCATCTCAATAAGAGCATCACGCTGATGGCGGGGGTTTATAACCTGTTCGATGTGAACCCGATTTACAAAACGTCCTATAACCAGTCTTCAATTCTGGAAGGACGCCGCTACAACATGGGGGCTCGATTCGAGTTTTAAGGGTTATGCCGGAGCGTCACGCTCCGGCAGTTACAATCCGCGGACGATCAGCGCCTCATCGAGTTCACGATACGCTTCAACCAGCTTGTCCAGCGTCGCTCTGTTCAATCCGCTCGGATTCGGCAACACCCACACCTGCGTAACGCCAATCATGATGCTCTGCTTGCCCCACTTCGTTCCACGCTGACTAAACGCCTGCTCGTAGGCCTGCTTACCAAGGATTGCCAGAGCAGCCGGCTGATAATCGTCTATTTTCTTGATCAACTCCCGCCCGCCGCTACGCAGTTCATGCAGATTTACCTCCGTTGCCTGCACCGTCGGACGCTCGACCAACATAGTGATCCCGCAGCGCGTATCCAGAAGGTGTTGCTCTTCTTCGGGTTTCAGCAACCTGTCAGTAAACCCCGCCTGATGGATAACCTTCCAGAAGCGATTTCCCGGATGGGCGAAGTGAAAACCGGTGTGCGCCGAGGACTTCCCCGGATTAATTCCGCAAAACACCACCCGCAGACCAGGGGCCAAAATATCGTTGATCATGTTTACTCCGATCGATCCAACTTCCGGGAAGTATAACGGATTGATTATGCGTTGTTTATAAAAACAGCAGGCAGGTGTGAATGGCTGGATCGCTGCGGGGAGTTACTTTATAATTCACCGCCACGGCCCCTTAGCTCAGTGGTTAGAGCAGGCGACTCATAATCGCTTGGTCGCTGGTTCAAGTCCAGCAGGGGCCACCAGACACCGCAAGGGCTGGCGCTAAATGCGCTGGCCCTTTGTTTTTCCGGGGATCTAACCTTCTGCATAAAACGTTCGCGCCGGCTGCATCCCCAGCGATCACCCTCTCCAGTTCGCGGCACAGGTAAGGTGTGAGTTCTTCGTTGTCCCTTTCGATAAGCGCGGCCACAATGATGGCTTTTTGCCTGGCTGAAATGCTCATGATTGTTCTTTGCCTCCACTCTGCAGTAATGCCCTACGCAAACAGGATCGCATCTCGCTTCGGATACGTAAAAAACCTTAGTATTTCTTAGTATGGAAAACTGCGAATTCGCAGTTTATGAAAACGCACAAAGCCAGTCACAGCAATGTGCTCAGGAGGGATTTGCAGTGAATTGCGAATTCGCAGGGGTGAAAGGCCCATAAACGGGCCTTGTTTTGTCATCTTCCGCGTCAGTTTAAACCGATCGCTTGCGTAATCTTTTCATTGCCAGAAACGCCACCAGCCACACCAGCAGGAAGGTTATTGCGGCACTGCCAAGTATTATCACGTTGCTGTAAATGTTATCCCACTCAGCACCGGGAACCGGGCCGGCGATGTTGTCGTATAGAGCAAATAGAGCACCAGCAGGAACAAGCGCATACATCAGGATAAGCACCACAGCGTATACAGCGAAAGATAGCAGCCACATCAGGGCAATATGAATAGCTTTCATCAGTAAACCTGTACCGTGCCGTATCCGGTCAACGTTGCGCTTACCTGCATCGTAGGGGTTCTCAAAAGCGCCTCCCGCAGTACAGCAAAATGCGCCGTGCCAGGCAGCGTTATACAGCCTTCGCTAACGCCTTTATAGCCTGCCGGGTGTAACCGGAAATGGCCGCGCTCCACCTTGTCTATAAACGTCCAGTCATCAATTTTTCCATCCTCCCGATACAGCGCAAACCAGACCGATCGATCTGAACCGGTGTACTGCGTAGCTGCCCAATCCTGAATCATCGTTCTGAGGCCTCCAGTCGGGCGGCTGACAATATAGTATTTGCCAGGCGGTAACGGGCCTGCATTCGGAACATTCACGGAGGCAGGGTTATTTCTGTGAGTACCCTCATAGCCTGAATACGCGGGAAAGAAACCAATACCGGGACAACTGAGGTTTGATAAACCGTTTCCGTTCAGCCTGAACGTACATTGGATCATCGTTCGTTCCATGAGTCAGAGAAAATGATATTCCCGTCGCAATGCTTCCAGGTGATTTTGTCGTAGCGGAGGGCGATCCCCTCGAGGTGATTGTGTTTCTCAGTGCTTTCGTTTTTGCAGTTGTGCATCAGCGGGCATACAGAAACAATTTTGACGCCTTCCAGCAGCATATTAAAGTATTCCACCTCCTGGCCTGCATCGTTAATTTTGTACCACTTAAATTCGGCGCTTTTGAGCGTCTGGCCGGTGGCAACGGCCTTGTAAAGATAGGGGCTGGAGTAATCAAACTCCTTTTCAAAATTGAGCGCGCTATGTACCCGCGTGCCGGTGATCTTGCCCGTATTATTGTCGGTAGGCAGGAACAAACCGTGACCGAACCCGAGCACCTCTATGCTTCCCTCACGACCCCTTACATCAACACCGCCTTTAATATCCGCGCCGCCGTCGTCTTTAAGCCATAAATAAGCCGGTATAGCCATTTTATTAATTCCATTTAATTGAAAAATCAACCAAACCTTACAGCTACTGAATTTTAAAAAATGTAATTTTTTATAAGCACAGAAACCTCGATAAATTATTACTATGAATAATTCATATAAATAATTGCACTCAATCTATTAAGGGGCATGGAATCGCCAGGCGTGCCTGCATAGCAGACGGCCCACCTCATCAAATTTTCACACCCGCGAAATTAAAAAAAGTAGGCTGACTCGATGGGCTGGCGGCGCGTCGGATGATGAGCAAAAAATAAACAACCCTCCATCATTGAAAATTCGCCACATTAAATAACAATAAGTTAAGCCGATGATGATGATGCCAATGAAATGCAAAAAACCAGTCGTTTTCCGCGCGAACGTCGCCTCGTGGATGGGCGATGCCCCGGAGTACCTTTAGTAATTTAGTGGCTCAACTTGAGCCGCTATTATCGTACCGGTGCGGTAAAAGAGCATGTTACTAAGTGGCAAAACCGGCAGTTGGATGCGCTGTATGCCATTGTTTATATGGACTGTATTGTTGTAAAAGTTCGTCATGATGGGAAAGTTGCTTGAGGTTTAACTGCTTGTTTTTCCACACAAGATAGAAATAGTGATTTATCTTACCTAAACCACCTTGTCGCTGGTTCAAGTCCAGCAGGGGCCACCAAATTCAATGAGTTACAACAGCGCGGAAATAAGAGAAAGGGATGCTCTTCCCTGGCTGGCAAGAGCATCAAGACAGGTTGTTGGCTTCACGCGCGCTCAACTTCGACCAGCTCCTGAAGCTGCTCACGCATATACAATGAAAAATATTCAGGGTCTCTAATCAAAACCCGTTCACCGGCTTCAAACTTCTCAGCCCACTTAACCAGTTTTTGCGTAAAACCCGGGTTCCATCCCTCCCGCTCTCCTCGGGCAGTAATATCTGCAACACTCGCCGGACACCCTAATTCTTTCAAATACTTCAAAATTCCTTTCGCCGTGCTTTCATCCATAGGTTCAGGTGAAGAAGCCGAGGTGTTCATACCGTTAATGAAATCTAATGCTTTATCAATGACTGCAGGCATACTTTTATCCTTAAAATTTACCATGTAAAACACAAGACTACCCTATGACCTTAAACCGATTTCAGCAGCAAAGAAATCATTAAATTTCATTGTCCCGACGGCGCTCACTTTACTTGTTGTGCCAGTAAGCCGCCGCACGGACTAACTGCTGATCGAACGGTTCCTGCTCAAAGCGCTGGCTGAGGTTTTTCACCACTTTTCCTTCTCCGGTGATCCAGATGAAGTAATCTTCTTCCGGCACCTCAATCTGCGCCAGTCGCGAAGTAACCGCCTGCTCATCGTGTCCCAGCCATTCAATGGCAAACTCATCCAGATGCGCGAGGTAATCCTGATATGCTGGATCGGCAACACTCACCAGCGCGGTCACCGTCGGTTTTACCGGTAAGCGGCTCAGCGCCTCAAGACGACGCCGCAACGCCGGCATACCGGACTCATCACAAACATAGAGCTGGTAAGCGTAGTCTTCCGGCACCACCAGCGAACCACGTGGCCCGCCGATCGTCAGCGTATCGCCTGCGCGCGCTTTCATAGCCCAACCACTTGCCACACCGCCGTCGTGAATAAAGAAATCCAGCGCCAGCTCATGACGGGCTTCGTCGTACAGCGGCGTATAGTCACGAGACGCCGGACGTATACCCTCCTCCCAGACAATGCCTTCCTCCGTCACTGTTGGCGGAACAAAATGGCTGCCAGGCTGCGGGAAAAACACCTTACTGTGATCGTCAAAACCGCGCGAGCTAAAGCCTTCCAGCGCATTGCCGCCAAGCACAATGCGCTGGAAGCCCGTGCTAATACGTTCTACGCGCAGAACGGTAAGTTCGCGAAAGCGCAGTTCATTGCGTACGCGCTGAGGGTAACGTGAAGTTTTATCCATCATCTTTTGGCCTTTATGTGATAATCAGATATATCGAAATTAATTTTCAAATGATAATGATTGTTAATCACTGCGATTGCAAGTCATTTTTTGATAGCGCCTGAAAAGTGGCACCTGAAAATATTTAGTGTTTAAATTCATTAAGTTAAAAAACAAACCAATATTGAACTTGTCAAAATTTATGGTTTAGATATAAATTAGATATATCTAAACTACATCAGGAGAGTAACATGCGACATCATCATGAAGGTTGCTGTAAAGGCGAAGGGCATCATCACGGCGGTTGCGAACATCGTCACGGCAGAGGCGGCGGACGGCGTCAGCGCTTTTTTGGTCATGGGGAGCTGCGTCTGGTGATTCTGGACATTCTTTCTCGCGAGGCCAGCCACGGCTATGAGCTGATCAAAGCCATCGAGAATCTGACGCAGGGCAACTATACGCCGAGTCCTGGCGTGATCTATCCAACCCTGGATTTCCTCCAGGATCAGGCCTTTATTACGATAAGCGAAGAGGATGGCGGACGTAAAAAAATCACTATTACCGACGGCGGCGCACAGTGGCTGGAGGAGAATCGTGAACATCTCGGTCACATCCAGGAACGCGTTAACGCACGCAATGTTGGCTTTGAGTTGCGTAAGAACCCGCAGATGAAGCGAGCGCTGGAAAACTTCAAAGCGGTGTTGGATCTGAGGGTCAACCAGGGTGACATCAGCGACGCGCAGCTTAAAAAGATCATTGGCGTGATCGACCGCGCGGCGCTGGAAATCACTCAGCTTGATTAAGCAGGCAAGGCGTCACCTTCGCGAACGCGGAACACTTTCACCATCTCTTTTAAGTGTAACGCCTGCTCGTTCAGTGACGCCGCGGCCGCAACGGACTCCTCGACCAGACAGGAGTTCTGTTGCGTGGTGGCGTCAATCAGGCCAATCGCGCTGTTGATCTGCGAGATGCCATCCGTCTGCTCACGACTGGCCTGGCCAATCTCCCGCAGAATAACATCCATCTCCTCAACATTGTTTACCATACCGTTAATCAGGGCGTTAGCCTTCTCGACCAGTTGCATTCCTTCCTGAGTCTGACCGGTGGAATCCTCAATCAGATGACGGATCTCACTGGCAGAAGACGCGCTTTTCTGCGCCAGTTGGCGAACTTCTCCCGCCACCACGGCAAATCCACGGCCATGCTCACCGGCTCGCGCAGCTTCGACCGCCGCATTGAGCGCCAGAATATTGGTCTGGAAGGCAATAGAGTCAATCAGGTTGATGATGTCTGACATCCGGTTAGACGTTTCATTAATCACGCGCATTTTCTGCGTCACCTGATTCATCATCTCACCATTGTTTTTCACGACGGTCGCCGCCCCCGCAGAGAGTTTCGTCGCTTCTCCGGTATGTTCGGCTGTGTTTTTAACCGTGGCGGTGATCTGCTCCATCGACGCGGCGGTCTGCTCGACGGAGCTCGCCTGTTCTTCGGTACGTGCAGCCAGATCCTGGTTTCCGGCGACAATCTGCGCCGCCGCGCTGGAAATATTCTCCGAGCCGTTCTGAACTTCCTGGACGATCTCCAGCAGACGAGTTTTCATTACCATCAGCGCGTGTAGCAGTTCGCCGGTCTCATCTTTCTGGGTGGTAATGATATTGCGGGTCAGGTCCCCCTCGGCGATTGCTTCGGCAAACTGCACTGCTTCATTCAGTGGCCGGGTGATGGAGCGCACGATATACCAGCCCATCATACAGCCCGCAGCAATACCGATGAGCGCCAGGGCGCTAAGCAGCGCCCGGTTCGTGTTAAAGTCGCTTTCCACCTGTGCGCCGGCGCGCAGCATCTGCCTGTCTTCAATGGCGATCAATGCCTGAACTTTAGCTTTATAGGCCTGCTGTACATTAACCGTTGTGGTCATCATCTCCTGCATCGCCGCCTGTCGGTTATGGTTTTGCAGTTCCTGCAGAATACGAAATCGGGAGGCGAGATACTGCTCACGCACGTCGCGGATCCCGGCAATGACATTTTTCGATTCGGCGTTTAGCGGCGCGGCGTTCAGTTCATCCAGCAACACCGTAATTTGCTGGCTGATGGTGTCGAGTTTTTTCTGTGACGTCTGGGCCCACTGTCCCTCTTCGTCCATCAGCATCAGTTGCTGCGTACTGACAAAATCCTGGAAATGATCGATGAGCTTGTTGGCTTTTACCGTGATGGGATAATCATTGGTAATGATGTTTTGCATACCGCTGTTGGCGCGGTCCAGGCTAAATAATGAAAGGCCCGAACTCACCATCATCAGTACAATAAACAATCCAAACGCGATAAATAATTTTGAGCGAATTTTCATGTTACGCAAAAACATATATTCTCCCTGGAGATAGTTTTCTTCAGACAGATTCCTTTATCGGTAACAATCTCACTAACTTTATGATATTGATCGCTTTTTATTATCAATAATTGCTGGTAAATAGTTTTTGACGATGAATAGAGGCAGACCGATCGTTATATAAACGATTTTTTATAATGCCTAAATAGCCAGAAGAGAGAAATTGAAAGACGTTAATAAAATAGAGAAATAACCCGTAGGTAGTAATATTTAATATATTATTAACATTATTATTACAATAACGCTTACCGTTACAGGTAAGCGTTGATGAGGATAAAGGAAAGGGTTAGTGCAGCACCGTCACGGCATCTTCCAGACGGCTGGCGCGGTGTTTAACCATAGCGGACACCTGGGCGCTCTCTTCAACCAGTTCGGCGTTCTTTTGTGTAATGTGGTTAAGTTCATCCACCGCACGCGTCAGGCTGGTCAAGCCATCGGACTGTTCCAGCGTAGAATGGCTGATCTGCGCAATCAATTGGGTGACGTTCTGGACCTGAGAGACAATATCGTCCATCGTGCGCCCCGCCGCATGGACCTGCTGGGCGCCCGACTGCACTTTATCCGCGCTGGCATCGATCAGCTTACGAATATCGTTCGCCGCACTGGCACTGCGGCTGGCCAGGTGGCGTACCTCACCCGCCACAACGGCAAACCCTTTCCCCTGCTCACCCGCCCTGGCCGCTTCAACCGCGGCGTTCAGCGCAAGGATATTCGTCTGGAAAGCGATATCGTTGATAAGCGTAGTGATGGTGCCGATGCGCTGCGTGCTGTTGGCGATGTCATCCATGGTTTTAATCACGGTGTCCATCGCTTCACCGCCCTGCGTCGCCGCGTTACTGGCCGCAATCGACAGCTTATCGGCGGCGGACGCGGTTTCTGAGTTTTGCTTAACCGACGCCGCCATTTGATTCATGGTGGTCACCGTCTGCTGCACATTATCGACCGTCTGGCGGGTATGCTTATTCAGATCGTCATTACCTTTCGCCAGCGTTTCGCTGCCGTTTCTGACGCTCGACACCTGGCTTGAAACATCATTGATTAGCCAGCGACACATCAGACCAAGCTGCCCGATGGCGCGCAGCGTCAGCCCCAGTTCGTCACTGCGATTAAGATGCGCCACGCTGTTCCGCTCTCCGGTCGCGACCTTCAGCGCTTGTTTCGCCACATTCTCAATCGGACGGACAATCTGCCACTCAAAAGTTGCCGTACCCAGCAGCATCACCAGCGCACACATCAACTGTGCGAACCCTAACGCGCCGGACAGATGCAGCGTCGCCGCCAGCACGCCATAAATGAGCACCATCACGCTGCGAACCCGCCAACGCACCGGCATTGCCGGCAGTTTCCCGAGCCATCCTTTACGCACCACCAGCCCCTTGTGGATCCGGCGCGAACAACGGCCTTCATTGAGCGCCTGATATAAAGGCTCAACGGCGGCGATCTCCGCGTCCGTCGCGCGGGTACGGATCGACATGTATCCCATCACGTTTCCCTCGCGTACCATCGGTACCGCGTTCGCCCGAACCCAGTAATGATCGCCATTTTTACGTCGGTTCTTGACGATGCCACTCCACGGCTCGCCCTGCTGCAGGGTGTACCACATGTCGGCAAAGGCCGCTTTCGGCATATCCGGATGACGCACCAGGTTATGAGGCTGCGCCAGCAATTCATTGAGTGAGTAACCGCTGATATTGACGAACGTATCGTTGGCGTGCGTGATATTGCTGTGAAGATCGGTAGTCGACATGAGGGTCGTATCGTCATCCAGCGGTGTATTTTGCTGGGTAACGTAGCGCTGAGAAGACATAGTCGCGTCCTGTGCTAGTTATCTGGTTGTTAACTTTTTGTCAGATGTTATTTCGGCGCTAACAGATTTATCTTTAGATGTTAAATTTGATTTAGATCGCAATTTGCGATTAAACCTCACGATTTGTACGAATTCTAATTGATTGATTTAAAATACTTTCATAATGAAACTATAAAATCACCCTGAGTGATACGCACTGTAATTGCACAATTTTCGCACTATTTCGGCGCAGTCGCCCCTTCTGAAGCCACTCTCGTACGATCTTTGCCCTGCACAAAAACGCATCAACTGTTAACAAATAAGATTAAATGTTGCGCAACAACTATTCTCCCTGGTGTTTATCCCGATTTTCATTAGCGCCGCCGGGATGGCGCAATCCCTGCAATACTTAAATCGGTATCATGTGATACGCGAGCCCCGGGAGCATATTTTGAACAGGTTACCTTCCAGCGCATCGGCTTTGGCCTGTAGCGCGCACGCACTGAATCTCATTGAGAAGCGAACGCTTGATCATGAGGAGATGAAAGCACTTAACCGAGAGGTGATTGATTACTTCAAAGAGCATGTCAATCCGGGGTTTTTAGAGTATCGCAAATCTGTTACCGCCGGCGGGGATTACGGAGCCGTAGAGTGGCAAGCGGGAGGTCTGAATACGCTTGTCGACACCCAGGGACAGGAGTTTGTCGACTGCCTGGGAGGTTTTGGCATTTTCAACGTGGGGCACCGTAATCCAGTTGTGGTTTCCGCCGTACAGAATCAACTCGCGAAACAACCTTTGCATAGTCAGGAACTGCTTGACCCATTGCGGGCCATGCTGGCAAAAACCCTTGCCGCCCTGGCCCCCGGAAAACTGAAATACAGCTTCTTTTGCAACAGTGGTACGGAATCGGTCGAAGCGGCGCTAAAACTGGCGAAGGCCTACCAGTCACCGCGCGGCAAATTTACCTTTATCGCCACCAGTGGCGCGTTCCACGGTAAGTCGCTGGGCGCGCTGTCCGCCACCGCTAAATCCACTTTCCGCAAGCCGTTTATGCCGCTGCTCCCGGGCTTCCGACATGTGCCGTTCGGGAATATTGAGGCCATGCGTACCGCGCTCAGCGAATGCAAAAAAACGGGAGATGATGTGGCGGCGGTGATCCTGGAACCCATCCAGGGTGAAGGTGGCGTGATCCTGCCGCCGCAGGGCTATCTCACCGCCGTGCGTAAACTCTGCGACGAGTTTGGCGCGCTGATGATCCTCGATGAGGTCCAGACCGGTATGGGGCGAACCGGCAAAATGTTTGCCTGCGAACATGAGAACGTGCAGCCTGACATTCTCTGCCTGGCAAAAGCACTGGGAGGCGGCGTGATGCCGATTGGCGCAACGATCGCCACCGAAGAGGTCTTTTCGGTACTGTTCGATAACCCGTTCCTGCACACCACCACCTTTGGCGGTAACCCGCTGGCCTGTGCGGCCGCGCTGGCGACCATCAATGTGTTGCTGGAGCAGAACCTGCCAGCGCAGGCGGAACAGAAAGGCGATATCCTGTTGGACGGTTTTCGTCAGCTGGCGCGGGAGTACCCCGATCTGGTGCAGGACGCGCGCGGGAAAGGGATGCTGATGGCAATCGAGTTTGTCGACAACGAAACGGGCTACCGTTTCGCCAGCGAGATGTTCCGCCAGCGGGTACTGGTTGCCGGGACGCTCAATAACTCGAAAACGATCCGCATCGAACCGCCGCTCACCCTTACCATCGAGCAGTGCGAACTGGTGCTGAAAGCGGCGCGTAAAGCCCTGGCGGCACTGCGGGTGAGTGTGGAAGAGATATAAACAAAATGCCGGGACATTCTGCCATGCAACAATAGCCCCCGGCAACGGGGGCTTTTTTTGAATCCCATCACAATCATCGCATTCCCCTTTTCCCTTTTACCTGCCGACAGCTAAATTAGTAACTCATCCGACCACATAACAATAATTTTACATACTGGACAATCTTATGAGCTATCCGTCGCTGTTCGCCCCGCTTGATCTCGGCTTTACCCAGCTTAAAAACCGCGTGCTGATGGGTTCAATGCACACCGGGCTGGAAGAGTATCCTGATGGCGCTGAACGCCTGGCCGCCTTCTATGCTGAGCGCGCCCGGCATGGCGTTGCGCTGATTGTCACTGGCGGGATTGCACCCGCCCAGTCGGGTGTGGGGATGGAAGGTGGTGCCACGCTCAATGATGCCCGCCAGGTGGCACATCATCGCGTCATTACCGATGCTGTTCACAACGAAGGCGGGAAAATAGCGCTACAGATCCTGCACACCGGGCGTTACAGCTATCAGCCACAACTGGTGGCCCCTTCAGCGATTCAGGCGCCCATCAACCGGTTTACCCCGCACGCCCTGAATCACGAAGAAATTCTGCAACTGATTGAGGACTTCGCCCGCTGCGCCCAACTGGCGCGGGAAGCTGGCTACGACGGCGTCGAAATCATGGGTTCAGAAGGCTATTTGATTAACGAGTTTCTTGCCCTGCGCACCAATCAGCGCGACGACGACTGGGGGGGCGATTACGCCAACCGCATGCGCTTTGCGGTCGAGGTGGTACGCGCAGTCCGCCAGCGGGTGGGGAACGACTTTATTATTATCTACCGCCTGTCGATGCTCGATCTGGTGGAAAACGGCGGCACCTTTGCAGAAACCGTGCAACTGGCGCAGGCCATTGAAGCCGCAGGCGCAACTCTCATCAACACCGGAATTGGCTGGCACGAAGCGCGCATTCCCACCATTGCCACGCCGGTGCCGCGCGGTGCCTTTAGCTGGGTCACGCGTAAACTGAAAGGCCACGTTTCGCTGCCGCTGGTCACCACCAATCGCATTAACGATCCGCTGGTGGCCGATGAGATTCTGGCGCGCGGCGATGCTGATATGGTGTCAATGGCGCGTCCGTTCCTCGCGGATGCCGAGCTATTATCGAAAGCACAGTCAGGGCGTGCCGATGAAATTAACACCTGCATCGGCTGTAATCAGGCGTGCCTGGATCAAATCTTCGTCGGGAAAGTGACCTCATGCCTGGTCAATCCTCGCGCCTGTCACGAAACCAAAATGCCCGTCGTTGCAGCCACCACACAAAAAAATCTGGCCGTCGTCGGCGCGGGTCCGGCGGGCCTTGCCTTTGCCATCAATGCAGCGGCACGCGGTCATCATGTCACCCTTTTTGATGCACAGGGCGAGATCGGCGGGCAGTTTAATATTGCCAAACAGATCCCCGGTAAAGAGGAGTTTTATGAAACGCTCCGCTATTACCGTCGGATGATCGATGTCACTGGCGTCACCCTGAAGCTGAATCATCATGTGGTGGCCGACGATCTGCTGGCATTCGATGAAGTGATCCTCGCCAGCGGGATCGAGCCGCGCAGGCCGCCGATCGACGGCATCGATCATCCGAAGGTCTTAACCTATCTCGATGTCCTGCGCGACAAAACCCCGGTGGGAAACCGCGTGGCGATCGTTGGCTGCGGCGGGATCGGCTTTGATACCGCAATGTACCTGAGTCAGCCCGGCGAACCCACCAGCCAGAGCATTGCCGATTTTTGTGTGGAATGGGGTATCGATACCAGCCTGCAACAGGCGGGTGGGTTACGTCCGGAAGGCCCGCATCTGGCCCGCAGCCCACGCCAGATAGTGATGCTCCAGCGTAAGGCCAGCAAACCCGGCGAGGGACTGGGAAAAACCACCGGCTGGATCCATCGCACCACATTGCTTTCACGCGGTGTGAAGATGATCCCGGCAGTCAGCTATCAGAAGATCGACGATATCGGCCTGCACGTCTTGATCGGTGGCGAAGCGCGAACGCTGGAGGTCGATAACGTCATTATTTGTGCCGGCCAGGAGCCACGTCGTGAGCTGGCCGAACCGCTGCATGCGGCGGGAAAAACCGTGCACGTTATCGGCGGCTGTGATGTGGCGATGGAACTGGATGCCCGCCGGGCCATTGCCCAGGGCACCCGTCTGGCGCTGGCGATTTAACGTGCCTGGTGGCGCTACGCTTATCAGACCTGGGCAATACCAGGACGTTGTAGGCCGGATAAGGCATAGCCGCCATCCGGCAATACGTTAGCGACGGCGGCCGACTTTCACCGCTTTGAGCACCACAAACTTATTGTTGGTGGCGACGGTAGCGCAGTTGCCGAAGATCTTCTTCAGCTTGTGGAAGTAGTCGAGATGACGGTTGGCGACAATATACAGTTCACCGTTGATCTTCAGGCAGCGACGGGCGTGGTGGAACATTTCCCAGGCAATGTTATCCGTCAGCGCATGCTTCTGATGGAACGGCGGGTTGCACAGTACGGCATTAAAGCGGAAAGGCTCAACCCCGGACAGGGCGTTGTTAATCATAAATTCGCAGCGATCGATAGCCTCAGGCAGGTTAGTTTCTACATTCAGGCGACTGGAAGCGACCGCCATCGGAGATTCATCCACAAAGACTACATTAGCCTGCGGATTTTTTTCCAACAGCGTCAGGCCAATCACCCCGTTGCCACAGCCGAGATCGACAATTTCCCCTTCCAGGTTCTCAGGCAGGTGCTGCATAAAAAAGCGCGCGCCAATATCCAGCCCGGTGCGGGAGAAGACGTTGGCATGGTTGTGGATGGTCCAGTCGGTACCTTCCAGTTTCCAGCTTAGTGTCTCTGGTGCTTCGGCCAGAGCCGGTTCACTGAAAGTGCAATTGATGAGACGCGCCTTTTTCCACGCCAGCGTGGTGGTCGTTGGACCGAGCACTTTCTCAAACAATTCCAGCGTGGAGTTATGGATATCACGCGCTTTCGCGCCAGCAATAATACGAGTTTGCGGGGTCACCACTTTTCGCAGCGCGCGCAGCTGTTGCTCAAGCAGAGCCAGCGTTTTTGGCACTTTGATGAGCACCACGCCCGGCGCCTGCGGATACTCCGCAGTGCTGTCGAGAAACTTGACGCTGGACTCCGCGATATCGTTATGGCGCAGGTTTTCCCGCGTTGCCAGCTCGCTTAAATAAGAATCGCCAATGCTGTACGGCGACTGCTCCGCCAGCGCGCAGCTCAGCGCACCGAAGGTATCATTCAGGATCAGCACCGGGCCGCGAATTTCCGTATCGTCCAACTGTTGCAGCAGATAGTCATCTGCCGCTTCCCACGCCAGCAGCGGGTTAACGTCGTCCGTTTCCGGGAAACGTTTTAGTGTCAGTGAACGGAAACCGTTGTCTGTGTGGCTCATCGGCCCTCCTGAATGGTAAAATTTCGGTGTATCCCGTAAAAGGGTGCGTGAGTATACCTCAATTTTGTTGATTGGCGTGGACAGAGATGAATGAACTGAACTACCTCCAGGGCTACCCGGAGAACCTGCTATCACAGGTACGCACGCTGATTGCCGAGCAGCGGCTGGGTGCGGTACTGGATAAACGCTATCCGGGAACGCATGATTTCGCGACGGATAAAGCGCTGTGGCAATACACCCAGGATCTGAAAAGCCAGTTTCTGCGTAATGCCCCGCCGATCAACAAAGTGATGTACGACAATAAGATCCACGTACTGAAAAATGCACTCGGCCTGCACACGGCGGTTTCTCGCGTGCAGGGCGGCAAGCTAAAAGCGAAAGCCGAGATCCGCGTCGCCACCGTGTTTCGCAACGCGCCGGAACCCTTTTTACGGATGATCGTTGTACACGAACTGGCACATCTGAAGGAAAAAGAGCACAACAAAGCGTTTTATCAACTTTGCTGCCACATGGAACCGCACTATCACCAACTGGAATTTGATACGCGCCTCTGGTTGACGCAGTTGTCGTTAAAGGAAACTGCGCAGTAGCGCACTGGCTTTGTCATAAAGGCGTGCTAAATTGACGAAAGAATCCCTTTATGGAGCCTGAAGGCATTTATGATACGTTTCGCAGTGATTGGCACAAACTGGATCACCCGTCAGTTTGTGGATGCCGCCCATGAGACCGGCAAATATAAGTTAACCGCAGTCTATTCCCGCAGCCTCGAACAAGCGCAAACCTTCGCTAATGATTACCTCGTCGAGCATTTGTTTACCTCGCTGGACGCAATGGCGCAAAGCGATGCGATTGATGCGGTGTACATTGCCAGCCCGAACGCGTTGCACTTTCCCCAGACCCAACTGTTTCTGAGCCATAAAAAGCACGTGATCTGCGAGAAACCGCTGGCGTCGAATCTGGCCGAAGTGGAAGCCGCCATCGCCTGCGCGCGGGAGAATCAGGTGGTGCTCTATGAAGCCTTTAAAACGGCCAGTCTGCCTAACTTCCTGCTGCTACAGCAGTCGCTACCGAAAGTCGGTAAGGTGCGCAAAGCATTCCTCAATTACTGCCAGTACTCGTCGCGCTATCAGCGCTATCTTGATGGCGAAAATCCAAACACGTTTAATCCGGCTTTCTCCAACGGCTCGATCATGGACATCGGTTTCTACTGCCTGGCTTCTGCCGTGGCGCTGTGGGGAGAACCGCACAGCGTACGGGCCTCTGCCAGTCTGTTGGAGAGCGGCGTCGATGCCCACGGCGTGGTGGTGATGGACTACGGTGATTTCAGCGTCACCCTCCAGCATTCTAAAGTGAGCGACTCCGTTATCGACAGCGAAATCCAGGGCGAATCCGGATCGCTGGTGATCGAAAAAATCTCCGAATGCCAGAAGGTCTGCTTCGTTCCACGCGGCGGGAAAACCCAGGACCTCACCCAACCACAGCACATTAATACTATGCTGTATGAGGCACAGGCGTTTGCAGAACTGGTGGACGCCAATGAAGTGAATCACCCCGGATTGTCCAACAGTCGCATTACGGCAAAACTGCTGACTGAGATTCGTCGCCAGACCGGCGTCATTTTCCCGGCAGACGATGTCAGCCGTGCAGCCACTGCGTAAAACATTGTAAAACAGATGTTACAGGCCATTGACGGAAGGCGTGGCCTGTCATATTTTGTTACCTGCAAAGGGGAGTAACTTCATTGTCGGTCGATCGTCATTACGATGTGTGAGAAACCACATCCGGTCACCGGGCAACGAAAAAGGAATGCGTTAACGCATTCTTTTTTTGTTGTAAGTGAGACCTTGCCGGAAGGCGAGGTCTATGCATAAAAAAGCAGCGGCTGACGTCTTCTGACGTTGGCCTTTTTTTATGCGTAAGGAATATTTATGAATACTGTCGGCACACCGTTGTTATGGGGCGGATTCGCTGTTGTTGTGGTGATTATGCTGGCTATCGACCTCTTATTGCAGGGGCGTCGTGGCGTACATACGATGACCATGAAGCAAGCGGCGGCCTGGTCTCTGGTCTGGGTCACGCTCTCGTTGCTGTTTAACGCTGCGTTCTGGTGGTACCTGGTACAAACCGAAGGCCGCGCCGTCGCCGACCCGCAGGCGCTGGCGTTCCTCACCGGTTATCTGATCGAAAAATCCCTCGCCGTCGATAACGTCTTTGTCTGGCTGATGCTGTTCAGCTACTTCTCTGTGCCGCCAGCCCTGCAGCGTCGGGTACTGGTGTACGGCGTGTTGGGTGCAATCATCCTGCGTACGGTCATGATTTTTGCTGGCACCTGGCTTATCACCCAGTTCGACTGGATCCTGTACCTGTTTGGCGCGTTCCTCCTGTTTACCGGGGTGAAAATGGCGCTGGCGAAAGAAGACGATTCCGGAATCGGCGACAGACCGCTGGTGCGCTGGCTGCGTGGACATCTGCGCATGACCGATACCATCGAAAACGAACATTTCTTTGTGCGTAAAAATGGACTGTTGTATGTCACGCCGTTGATGCTGGTGCTGATTCTGGTGGAACTGAGCGACGTTATTTTCGCGGTCGACAGTATCCCGGCTATTTTTGCCGTCACCACCGACCCGTTCATCGTACTGACCTCAAACTTGTTCGCGATCCTGGGTCTGCGTGCGATGTACTTCCTGCTGTCAGGGGTTGCAGAGCGGTTCTCAATGCTGAAATACGGTCTGGCAGTGATCCTGGTGTTTATCGGCATTAAGATGCTGATCGTCGACTTCTACCATATCCCGATTGCGATTTCGCTGGGCGTGGTGTTTGGCATCCTGGTCGTGACGCTACTGATCAATGCCTGGGTCAACTATCAGCATGATAAGAAACAGCAGGCGTAATTCTGTCGAGCCGGGCGGCGCTAGCGCGTCCCCGGCCAATAGATAATCCGGCGTCTGCTTTTTGTAGAACATGTCACATCATTGTTAATATTAAGTTACAAAACATGACCGCAGCATAAAATCCAGCATATTTCGCTTCCCGAAGCGTTATCTTTCCTTATACTCAACCAGGCAAACACTTTGTTACATCCGGAAAGAGACGTCCACAGAACGTCCAAAGGATGCGCAATAACACAATGAAAGGATGAAGAAATGACTACGCAACGTTCTCCGGGGCTGCTGCAGCGTTTGGCCCAGGGAAGCCTGGTAAAACAAATTTTGGTGGGTCTCGTACTGGGGATCATACTGGCATCGATTTCAAAACCGGCGGCTATTGCCGTGGGTTTGCTCGGCACACTGTTCGTCGGCGCGTTAAAAGCCGTTGCCCCTGTGCTGGTTCTGATGCTGGTGATGGCGTCGATCGCTAACCATCAACACGGGCAAAAAACCAGCATTCGCCCGATTCTGTTTCTCTATCTGTTGGGGACATTTTCTGCCGCGCTCGCCGCGGTGGTCTTCAGTTTCGCTTTCCCTTCAACGCTGCATCTGACCACCAGCGCAAATGATATCGTGCCGCCGTCAGGCATCGTGGAAGTCCTGCGCGGTCTGCTGATGAGCATGGTTTCCAACCCCATTGATGCACTGCTGAATGCCAACTATATCGGCATCCTGGTATGGGCTGTCGGCCTTGGTTTTGCTCTGCGTCACGGCAACGACACCACCAAAAATCTGATCAATGACATGTCGAACGCCGTCACCTTTATGGTGAAACTGGTGATTCGATTTGCCCCGATCGGTATTTTTGGTCTGGTCTCTTCCACGCTGGCGACCACCGGGTTCGCGACGCTGTGGGGCTACGCGCAACTGCTGGTCGTGCTGGTTGGCTGTATGGCGCTGGTCGCGCTGGTTATCAACCCGCTGCTGGTGTTCTGGAAAATTCGTCGCAACCCATATCCGCTGGTCTTTGCCTGCCTGCGTGAAAGCGGCGTCTACGCCTTCTTCACCCGCAGTTCTGCGGCGAATATTCCGGTGAATATGGCGCTGTGTGAAAAGCTGAATCTGGATCGCGATACCTATTCCGTTTCTATCCCGCTGGGTGCCACCATCAATATGGCGGGCGCGGCGATCACCATTACGGTGTTAACGCTGGCTGCGGTGAATACGTTGGGGATCCCGGTGGATCTGCCCACCGCGCTGCTGCTGAGCGTCGTCGCTTCTCTGTGTGCCTGTGGCGCATCGGGTGTGGCGGGCGGCTCGCTGCTGCTGATCCCGCTGGCCTGTAATATGTTTGGTATCCCTAACGATATCGCCATGCAGGTGGTTGCCGTTGGCTTTATCATCGGCGTGTTGCAGGATTCCTGTGAAACCGCGCTGAATTCGTCAACTGACGTCCTGTTTACCGCTGCGGCCTGTCAGGCTGAAGACGAACGTCTGGCGAATAACCCTCTGCGCAACTAAGCGCCTGCCCCTTCCGTCATCTGGCGGAAGGGTTCTCTTCCTGCACGCTTTTCTCAATTTTGAACGGATCGATTCCCCGGCGTTTCATCCGCCAGAAGCGGATAATGTTCAGCCCGTTCATCACCAGAAAACTGCCTTCAATCAGCGTACCGCCGATCGATCCCAGCCAGAAGTTATGCACCACCCAGCAGGCTGTCGCACACCACATCACACAGCGTACCGTTAATCCTTTACAGCGGAACAGCGCCCAGGTGCTGGCGAGCGTGCCGATGACAGGCAGAATTTCCATCGCGTGCTGTAGCTTCGCCAGCCCAAGCACCAGCATGAGGATAATAAACAGTGCCATTACCCACAGTTTACGGGTGCGCATGGAAACCAGAGTGCGCACGGTATTGAGTTCTGCGCTCATCCCGGCGGGCCAGGCGCCCATCAGAAAGAAGTGTACGCCTATCGTGGCGCTATAAACGGCAAGCTGAAGTCGGAAGCGGCGCTCATCGCGGTTGAAAAACGTGGTAATGCCAATCAGAAACGCGAGAACACCGACGCCCTGAGCCAGCCAATACGCGGTCATGGGAGATCCTTGTCAGGAAATACAAAAACAAACGACGCTTCATCATATGAAACGTCGTTTTTAAAATCCAGACTCACGCGATTACCCGAAAGATTCCGTGTCACAGCAAGGTGACCCGTTTCGTCATCCCCGCGGGAACGCGAAAGATAATGGGTAATTACAATGTGACGCCACTTTTGAAGATAGCCAGTTCGCGGAAATCATTGCGTTCGTTGCAGGTCTGCTTGCCATTAGCAAAATCAACGATGGTATCCACGAACTCATCCAGCAGTTGTGGCATCGCTTTGCCGTGGATCAACTGACCAGCATCAAAGTCGATCCAGTGCTTTTTCTTCGCGGCCAGTTCGCTGTTAGTGGCGATTTTCACCGTCGGCACAAACCCGCCGTATGGGGTACCGCGACCGGTGCTGAATAACACCATATGACAACCCGCGCCTGCCAGCGCACTGGTGGCAACCGCATCATTACCCGGCGCGCTCAGCAGATTCAGCCCGTGGGTTTTCAGACGCTCGCCGTAGCGCAACACGTCAACCACCTGGCTGGAGCCCGCCTTCTGCGTGCAGCCCAGCGACTTATCTTCCAGCGTGGTGATCCCACCGGCTTTGTTACCCGGCGAGGGGTTCTCGTAAATCGGCTGGTTATGGGCAATAAAGTACTGCTTGAAGTCATTGACCATGGCGACCAGTTTGCCGAACGTCTCTTCGTCGCGACAGTGGCTCATTAACAGTTGCTCGGCACCGAACATCTCCGGCACTTCAGTCAGAACGGTGGTACCGCCGTTGGCAATCATATAGTCAGAGAAGCGGCCAAGCATCGGGTTTGCGGTGATCCCGGAAAGCCCGTCAGAACCGCCACACTCCAGACCAAACTTCAGCTCGCTCAGTTTCCCCGGCTCGCGCTTGTCGTGACGCATCACATCGTAAAGCTGATGGAGGTGCTCAAGCCCGGCCTCCACTTCATCGTCCTGATGCTGACAAATCATAAAGTGCACACGTTCAGGATCGAAATCGCCCAGCGTTTCTCGGAAGGCATCCACCTGATTATTTTCACATCCCAGGCCAATCACCAGCACGGCGCCCGCATTCGGATGACGGACCATGTTTTGCAGCATAGTACGGGTATTGATGTGATCATCACCCAGTTGCGAGCAGCCGTAGGTGTGGCTGAACAGGAAGACACCGTCGGTGCCCTCCGCATCGTTAGTCTCTTTCAGGAAACGGTTCTGGATCTGGCGCGCAATCCCGTTGACGCAGCCCACGGTAGGCAGGATCCAGAGTTCGTTTCGTACCCCGACTTCCCCACTGGCGCGACGATAAATCTGCACGTCGCGATCCGCTGGTTGGGCAGGAAGATCCTGAAAATCAGGTTGATAGCTATACTCATCCAAATCGCTCAGATTGGTGCGAGTATTGTGGGCGTGAATATGTTCACCCGCCGCAATGTCCGCCAGCGCATGGCCGATAGGCTGGCCATACTTAATCACGTACGTTCCCTTCCTGATGTCACTTAAGGCAAATTTATGTCCGCGAGTGACATCCTGGCGAAGCGTTACGGTGTGGTCATCCACAGTGACTTCCGTTCCCTGCGCCAAATCAGCCAGCGCGACCGCAACGTTATCCTGCACATGGATTTTGATGTATTGCATATCAACCCCGGACCTTAGTTCAGTTCAATGGCGAAGTAGTCACGCGCATTGTTAAAGCAAATATTTTTCACCATCTCACCCAGCAGTTGAATATCCGCCGGGGCTTCACCGGCCTGCACCCAGCGACCAATCATCTGGCACAGAATGCGGCGGAAGTACTCATGACGGGTGTACGAGAGGAAGCTGCGACTGTCGGTGAGCATGCCGACAAAACGGCTCAACAGGCCCAGTTGCGCCAGTTGGGTCATCTGACGTTCCATGCCATCTTTCTGATCGTTGAACCACCAGCCGGAACCGAACTGCATTTTGCCCGGCATCCCTTCCCCCTGGAAGTTGCCGATCATCGTCCCCAGCACTTCGTTATCGCGCGGGTTCAGGCAGTAGAGGATGGTTTTCGGCAACAGGTTCTCTTCATTCTGCTTGCTGAGCAGTTTTGACAGCTCTTCAGCCATCGGACGGTCATTGATGGAGTCAAAACCCACATCCGGCCCCAGCAGCTTGAACTGACGCAGGTTGTTATTGCGCAGCGCGCCAATGTGGTACTGCTGTACCCAACCACGACGCGCATATTCCGCGCCCAGGAACACCAGTACCGCAGTTTTGAACTGCGCCACTTCATGTTCGTTCAGCGTCTCACCCGCCAGGCGGCGTGCCAGAATGGTATCCAGTTCGGCCTCGCTGGCCTCAGCAAACAGCACCACGTCCAGCGCGTGGTCAGACACTTTGCAGCCATGCGCCGCGAAGTGATCCAGACGTTTAGTCAGCGCGCTTTGCAGATCGGTAAAGCGACGAATGTCGGTGTCAGACACTTCACCCAGTTTTGCCATGTAATCGTTAAAGGTCGCCTGCTCGATATTGAAGGCTTTATCCGGACGCCAGCTCGGCAAAACTTTCACGGAGAAGCTGCTGTCTTTCGCGACCGTTGCGTGATGCTCCAGCGTATCGATCGGATCGTCAGTCGTGCCGACCATTTTCACGTTCATCTGCTGCATGATGCCGCGCGCGGAAAATTTATCCTGCGCCAGCAACTCGTTGCACTGATTCCAGATCTCGTCCGCCGTTGACGGAGAAAGCAGCTTGCCCGTCACGCCAAACGGACGACGCAGTTCAAGGTGTGTCCAGTGGTATAACGGGTTGCCGATAGTATGCGGAACGGTCGCCGCCCACGCGTCAAACTTCTCGCGGTCAGAAGCGTCGCCGGTACACAGGCGCTCGGCAACACCGTTGGTGCGCATCGCACGCCATTTGTAATGGTCACCTTTCAGCCAGATGTCATACAGGTTATTGAATCGGTAGTCTTCGGCGATTTGCTGCGGCGGCAGATGGCAATGGTAATCGAAGATAGGCTGGTCTTTGGCGTAATCATGATACAGACGGCGGGCAAATTCAGTATCAAGTAGAAAATCTTCTGTCATAAACGGGGTCATTTTCGTCTTCCTCTCAACGAGTGCGTCTGATTGCTTATGTAGCGATGCTGACAAAGTTATCACACCAATTTCCATAGGCTGTAGATATTTTCGTGAGATAGATCAATAAATGCTGACAAATTATTTACCCTCAAAGAGGTAAACATCGCTCCAGACCGCGCCAGCCCTGGCGTCGCCAAATCGAAATAATGACCATGCTAAGATTCACACTTTTGTGATGGCACTCACCTTTTAAAGTTGTATGACAAGTTATCTTTCTGCCGTCGCGATACATAAGCAGACGGAATGCAAAATTACCGATGATTCATCATCGGATTAACCGGTACGGAAACCGAATTAGCAAAATTTATTTATGGCAACGTTCGGGCGAACCGGCTTTTAGTGGTTACCCCGTCGTAAACAGCATCCTCTGCCCCAGGCAGGAAGATGACCGCGATCCTTGCGGAAATAACAAAACGATGAGGTTTTACATGCGTAAAATTAAAGGGTTACGTTGGTACATGATTGCACTGGTGACGCTTGGCACCGTGCTGGGTTACCTGACGCGTAACACTGTGGCGGCAGCTGCGCCAACTCTGATGGAAGAGTTGCACATCTCCACCCAACAGTACTCCTATATCATCGCAGCCTATTCTGCTGCTTACACTGTCATGCAACCTGTTGCCGGCTATGTGCTGGACATACTCGGTACCAAAATAGGCTACGCAATGTTTGCCGTGCTATGGGCCGTTTTCTGTGGCGCGACCGCGCTGGCAGGAAGCTGGGGTGGCCTGGCGCTGGCTCGTGGCGCGGTCGGTGCGGCAGAAGCCGCGATGATCCCGGCGGGTCTGAAAGCCAGTTCCGAATGGTTCCCGGCGAAAGAGCGCTCCATTGCGGTCGGCTACTTTAACGTCGGTTCCTCTATCGGTGCGATGATTGCCCCGCCGCTGGTTGTCTGGGCGATCGTGATGCACAGTTGGCAGATGGCCTTCATCATCTCTGGCGTCCTGAGCTTCGTCTGGGCAATGTCCTGGCTTGTCTTCTATAAGCACCCACGTGACCAGAAAAAACTGACGGACGAAGAACGCGACTACATTATTAATGGTCAGGAAGCACAGCACAAAAACAGCACCAAAAAGAAAATGTCACTCGTACAGATCCTGCGTAACCGCCAGTTCTGGGGTATCGCTCTGCCACGCTTCCTTGCAGAGCCAGCCTGGGGGACATTTAACGCCTGGATCCCGCTGTTCATGTTCAAAGTCTATGGCTTTAACCTGAAAGAAATTGCAATGTTCGCCTGGATGCCGATGCTGTTTGCCGACCTGGGTTGCATCGTGGGCGGTTACCTGCCTCCGCTGTTCCAGCGCTGGTTCGGCGTCAACCTGATTGTCTCACGTAAAATGGTCGTCACACTGGGTGCCGTACTGATGATTGGCCCAGGGATGATCGGTCTGTTCACCAGCCCGTACATCGCCATTATGCTGCTATGTATTGGTGGTTTTGCTCACCAGGCGCTGTCCGGTGCGCTGATTACCCTCTCTTCTGACGTCTTTGGTCGTAACGAAGTGGCAACGGCGAACGGGCTGACCGGGATGTCCGCCTGGCTGGCAAGCACCTTGTTTGCCCTGGTGGTTGGTGCGCTGGCAGACACCATTGGCTTCAGCCCGCTGTTTGCAGTACTGGCCGTGTTCGACCTGTTGGGGGCGCTGGTTATCTGGACCGTGCTGCAAAACAAACCGGCCAGTGACGTCGACTCCGGCCCGCAGTTCGATAAACCGGCGGCGCAAAGTTAGCCTGCCGACGGATATCGCCTAAGCAAACCAGGCCGCCTGCAGGCACTCGCAGGCGGCTTTTTCGTTTCTGCGTGTAGAGCCAACCTCGTGAAAGTGGTATAACAAATACAGTCTGCCGTATCATGCCTGGAGTGCATATGGAAATCACTGAACCACGACGTTTATATCAACAACTTGCTGCTGATCTAAAAGAGCGCATCGAACAGGGCGTTTACCTGGTGGGCGATAAATTGCCTGCAGAGCGTTTTATTGCCGATGAAAAAAATGTCAGCCGTACCGTGGTTCGTGAAGCCATCATCATGCTGGAAGTCGAAGGATTTGTTGAGGTCCGTAAAGGTTCCGGCATTCATGTGATTTCCAATCAGCCGCGCCACCAGCAGGCTACTGACGAGTCACTGGAATTTGCCAACTACGGGCCTTTTGAATTGCTCCAGGCGCGCCAGCTTATCGAAAGCAATATCGCGGAATTTGCCGCCACCCAGGTCACCAAACAGGACATCATGAAACTGATGGAGATCCAGGAACAGGCGCGCAATGAAAAATGTTTCCGTGATTCCGAATGGGATCTGCAATTCCACATTCAGGTGGCGTTAGCCACGCAGAACTCCGCGCTGGCCGCTATCGTGGAAAAAATGTGGACTCAGCGCAGTCACAACCCGTACTGGAAGAAACTGCACGAACACATTGATTCGCGCACCGTGGATAACTGGTGTGACGATCACGATCAAATCCTTAAAGCGCTGATTCGCAAAGACCCGCATGCGGCAAAACTGGCGATGTGGCAGCATCTCGAGAATACAAAAATCATGCTGTTCAATGAAACCAGCGACGATTTTGAATTTAATGCTGACCGTTACCTGTTTGCCGAAAATCCGGTGGTTCATCTCGATACGGCGGCTAACGCAACAAAATAAAATTTATTGATTCGACAGGCGCGCCGCTGCGCCTGTCAGTAAGCGAAAGGTATAAAGTGTCAGCCTGTGTAAATCCTCTCGCCACCCTCTCCTGCGATCAGCAAAATCACACTTCACTGACGTGTAATTTCTATAACGGACTACGTTGACCTTTGTTACAATTAGATGCAATTCGAATTTATGTTTGTTAGTGCTTGCTTACTTTATAACTTTTAACAGGGAATAGTTCAGGCCGCGGCTTTGCGCCGTCCGCACACCATGCAAAACATTAACAATGATGCGGCGTAGCAAACTTCTGAACCCGGCGTGACGTTAACCAATTCGACCTGGAATACTGAATGGAACTTTTGACTCAATTACTGCATGCCCTGTGGGCGCAGGATTTTGAAACACTGGCCAATCCTTCCATGATTGGCATGCTGTATTTTGTTTTATTTATGATTCTGTTTCTGGAGAACGGGTTGCTGCCAGCTGCCTTTTTGCCTGGTGACAGCTTGCTGGTTTTAGTGGGGGTGCTGATTGCTAAAGGCGCAATGGGCTTTCCGCAAACCATTCTGTTACTGACCGTGGCGGCAAGCCTCGGTTGCTGGTTGAGTTATATTCAGGGTCGATGGCTGGGCAATACCCGCATCGTACAAAACTGGTTATCGCACCTGCCCGCCCACTATCACCAACGCGCCCACCATTTGTTCCATAAACATGGCCTTTCCGCCCTGCTTATTGGCCGTTTTATCGCGTTTGTTCGTACCTTACTGCCGACTATCGCTGGCTTATCCGGCCTGAATAATGCCCGCTTCCAATTTTTCAACTGGATGAGTGGGTTGCTGTGGGTGCTGATTTTGACCAGCCTGGGTTATTTGTTGGGGAAAACGCCGGTATTTCTGAAGTATGAAGATCAGTTGATGTCTTGCCTGATGCTGTTACCCGTTGTGCTGCTGGTGTTTGGCCTGGGCGGTTCACTGGTCGTCCTGTGGAAAAAGAAATACGGGAATCGAGGGTAAGGAATGCTGAAACCGCGCATAACGCTTAAACAACTGGCCTGGAGTACCGCCTTTCTGCTGGCGCTAAGCGCCATGCTGTTAGCCTGGTCAGCGGTTCGTCAGCAGGAATCGACGCTGGCGATCCGAGCCATCCACCAGGGGGCAAGCATGCCGGACGGTTTCTCGATCTGGCATCACCTCGACGCTAACGGTATTCGTTTTAAAAGCATTACTCCGAAGAATGACACTCTGCTCATCACTTTCGATTCCAGCGCCCAAAGTGCCGCAGCCAAAGCGGTACTCGACAAAACGCTGCCGCACGGTTACATCATTGCCCAACAGGATGATAACAATCACGCCGTCCAGTGGTTGTCACGTTTACGTGATACTTCACATCGGGTAGGGTAATCTCCAGGAATCCGAATCATATCACCCACTTTGGTGATTTCAGCGATTAATGTCTATGATTAATGAGTCGATGGGTTAACCCTGTCGCTTTATCACTGGATCATCGTTCCTGAATTCATGGGAACGAGTCACAATGGAAGGTTCAAGAATGAAATACCGCATCGCTTTCGCAGTTTCCCTTTTCGCTCTCAGTGCCGGCAGCTATGCCAACACCCTCTGTCAGGAGAAAGAGCAGGATATTCAACGGGAAATCAGCTACGCCGAAAAGCACAATAACAAAAACCGTATCAATGGGTTGAAAAAAGCGCTCAGCGAAGTCAGGGCCCACTGTACTGACAGCAAGCTGCGTGCCGATCATCAGGAAAAAATTGCTGAACAGAAAGAAGAGATCGCCGAGCGTCAGCGCGATCTCGCTGAAGCGAAGCAAAAAGGCGATGCGGACAAAATTGCCAAACGCGAGCGCAAGCTGGCTGAAGCCCGGGCTGAACTGAAAGAGCTTGAGGCTCGCGACTACTAAGCATCAGTACCACTTACTCACCTGGAGAAAACTATGTCGAAAGAAAACACATCGGAACATCTGCGCGCTGAGTTGAAATCCCTGGCCGATACGCTGGAAGAGGTGCTGAACTCCTCTGGTGATAAATCGAAGGAAGAGTTGAGTAAGATCCGCAGCAAAGCCGAGCGTGCGCTGAAAGAGAGCCGCTATCGCCTCGGTGAAACGGGCGATGCCATTGCTAAGCAGACACGTGAAGCCGCTGCGCGTGCTGACGACTATGTGCGCGAAAATCCGTGGACCGGAGTCGGGATTGGTGCAGCGGTAGGCGTTGTGCTGGGCGTTCTGCTGTCGCGTCGTTAATGATGGCGGATCCTCATCACGCACAAGGGCCCGGGAAAAGCGTTCTGGGTATCGGGCAGCGGATTGTCACTATCCTCGTTGAGATGGTGGAAACCCGGTTGCGTCTGGCCGTGGTCGAGCTGGAAGAAGAAAAGGCGAACCTTTTTCAGCTTCTGCTGATGCTGGGACTCACCATGCTCTTTGCTGCATTTGGTTTGATGAGCCTGATGGTGTTAATCATCTGGGCCGTTGACCCGCAGTATCGGCTCAATGCGATGATCGCTACCACGGTCGTTCTGCTGGCTCTGGCACTTATTGGCGGGATATGGACGCTGCGCAAAGCGCGGCGCTCCACATTGTTACGTCATACCCGCCATGAACTGGCAAATGACCGGCAATTGCTCGAGGAGGAGAGTCGTGAGCGGTAAAGTCGAACGTGCACAACGTAAGGCCCGACTGCTTCGTGAGATCCAACAGCAACGGCTGGATCTTTCAGCCAGTCGTCGTGACTGGCTGGAAGCCACGGGCGCTTACGATCGTGGCTGGAACACGCTGCTCAGCTTGCGCTCATGGGCGCTGGTCGGCAGCAGCGTGATGGCGGTCTGGACAATTCGCCACCCTAACCTGCTCGTGCGCTGGGCAAGGCGTGGGGTCGGCCTCTGGAGCGCATGGCGGCTGATCAAAAAGACGTTGCGCTCGCCTGTCGCCTGATGGCGCTTCGCTTATCAGGCCTACGCACTCGACCTCTTCCTACTTCGCCAATGGCGCTTCTCTTATCCGACTCTCGCACTCAATATGTAGGCCGGATAAGGCGTAGCCGCCATCCGGCAACTGCAATATCGCGCCACTACAAAATCAAAATTTTTGAAAAATATTGACAGTTTTCCTTGCTAACAATTCTCATTCTGCACGCTTATGATTCTCTCCATCGACAGCAATGACGCGGAACCTCGCGAAATTGCGCTAAAAAACAAAATCAGTAGTCTGTGTGGTTTCCTGGAGAGAAGAATGAAAAAATTAGAAGATGTTGGTGTACTGGTAGCGCGTATTCTGATGCCAATCCTGTTTATTACCGCAGGTTGGGGAAAAATCACTGGTTACGCAGGCACCCAACAGTATATGGAAGCGATGGGCGTTCCGGGATTCCTGCTGCCACTGACCATTTTGCTTGAGTTTGGCGGCGGTCTGGCGATTCTGTTCGGTTTCCTGACCCGTACCACCGCGCTGTTTACCGCAGGCTTCACGCTGCTGACCGCGTTTATCTTCCACAGTAACTTTGCTGAAGGTGTTAACTCACTGATGTTCATGAAAAACCTGACCATTGCTGGCGGCTTCCTGCTGTTGGGTATCACCGGTCCGGGCGCATTCAGCATCGACCGCGTACTGAACAAAAAGTGGTAAGCACTCTATAATGAATGAAAAGAACGAGGGGATTTTCTCCTCGTTTTTGCTATCTGAGGGAAAGAAATCATGGGACAACTGATCGACGGCGTCTGGCATGACACCTGGTATGACACCAAATCTACCGGGGGAAAATTTCAACGTTCTGTATCGGCATTCCGTAACTGGCTCACTGCGGATGGCACACCCGGCCCTTCTGGTGAGGGGGGTTTTGCGGCAGAAAAAGACCGCTATCACCTGTATGTTTCACTCGCCTGTCCGTGGGCGCATCGGACGTTAATTCTGCGTAAGCTCAAGGGACTGGAGCCGTTTATCTCCGTCTCGGTTGTGCATCCATTGATGCTGGAAAATGGCTGGACCTTTGACGATGATTTCCCGGCGGCCACGGGTGATACCTTATATCAGCACGACTTTCTGTATCAGCTTTACCTGCACGCCGACCCCCATTACAGCGGTCGCGTCACCGTTCCAGTCTTGTGGGATAAAAAGAACCATACGATTGTCAGCAATGAATCCGCTGAAATCATCCGCATGTTCAATACGGCGTTTGATGCGCTGGGTGCAAAAGCCGGGGACTACTATCCCCCTGAACTGCGCAATAAGATCGACGAACTGAACAGCTGGATTTATGACAACGTTAACAATGGCGTTTATAAAGCAGGCTTTGCCACCAGTCAGCAAGCCTATGATGATGCCGTAGAAAACGTCTTTACCGCGCTGGCGCGACTGGAGCAGATCCTCGGTCAGCATCGCTATCTGACGGGCAACCGCCTGACCGAGGCGGATATTCGTTTATGGACAACGCTCGTCCGCTTTGATCCGGTGTATGTCACACATTTCAAATGCGACAAGCATCGCATCAGCGACTATCTCAACCTGTATGGTTTCCTGCGTGATATTTATCAGCTGCCGGGCATCGCGGAAACGGTCAACTTTGAGCATATTCGCAACCACTATTTCCGCAGCCATAAGACCATTAATCCGACGGGCATTATTTCTATTGGTCCGTGGCAGGATCTCGACGAACCCCACGGGCGTGACAGCCGTTTCGCTGAGTGAATCCAGGCACCCTTCAGGGTGCCTTATTAATTCCACATTCAAATATTTACCACCTAATCATTCGCAACTATTCTTATTTTGATTGCTTCTAAAACAAGTGATTGTCATAAGGTTGAGACGAAAATGGACTGGTATATAAACGTTTTACGCAATTACGTCGGCTTCGGCGGTCGGGCCCGCCGCAAAGAGTTCTGGATGTTTATGCTGGTCAACATCATCTTCGCGTTCGTACTGGGCGTTCTGGATAAGATGCTTGGCTGGCAGCGTGCCGGAGGAGAAGGGGTACTGACGACGATTTACGCGATCCTCGTCTTTTTACCCAGCTGGGCCGTTCAGTTCCGACGACTGCACGATACCGATCGAACCGCGTGGTGGCTGGTATTATTATTGATTCCCGTCATCGGCTGGCTGGTGATCATCCTCTTTAGCTGTCAGGACGGCACGCCCGGCGAAAACCGTTTCGGACCCGACCCTAAACAAAATGAAAGGCGTTGAGCGGCTTCGGGGCAATCAGTTTGCCCCGAATATGATAATCCGGAAGAAAATCGACGCTTACTTCCTGGCAAACAGTTTTGGAATTTCACGCAGACACCAGGCTTTGGCTTCGCCCATACTGTCTCGCCGCCAGGCCATAATGATGTCAATCTCGCTGGTCGATTCCGGACTGACCACGCGCAGTCGCCCTTCGGCAATATCCTGTTCCACCAGCGGATAAGGCATCGTCGCTACCCCTAATCCTGCCAGTAGCGCCTGACGCTTATCTTCGATGGTGCTGACGGTGAGCCGCGCTTGTTTATCCAGCAGTTGTACGGTTAATACCGGACGTTCACGCGCAGTATCCGCGACCGCGACGCCGCGATACTTCACGCGCGTCACTTCCGACAGCGGTTCTGGCTCCTGATGAATCGGGTGATCCGGCGCAGCAACATAGACGTTCATCAGGGTATACAGCTTGCGGGAGTTAATTTCAGACGACGAGCGAAAGTGCATGTCCGGAGCAACCACGATATCCGCCCTGCCCTGTTCCAGCCGCTCCCATGCCCCGGCCAGCACCTCGGTTATCACCGAAAGCTGCGTATTGGCTTTGAGGGCCAGTTTATCGATAAGCGGGAAAAAGGCCGGGGTTGGCACCAGCGCCTCGGTCACAATCGTCAGATGCGTCTCCCACCCTCGCGCCAGCGCCTCGGCGTCCGTGGTGAGCTTATCAGCCGCCTCCAGCAAGACGCGTCCTCTTTCCAGCAGCATGCGCCCAACGTTAGTAAATTTTGTACGATGCCCGGAGCGGTCAAACAGCACCACATCCAACTCTTCTTCCAGCTTCTGCATGGTGTAGCTGAGTGCAGACGGCACGCGTCCCAGTTCATCTGCTGCCGCAGCAAAACTACCGCGGCGATCTATCGCGTCCATTACGCGTAATGCCTCAAGCGTTAATGCCCTTTCTTTGGCCATATCGTTCTCATTCAGGAAATTTGAACATACCGGGCAGAATATCTGGCTAACAATGCAGCGTCCAGCCCCTTAACATAAAAGGAAGTAAAGAGAGGTCAAGAACTATGATTACTACCCGAACAGCCAAACAATGCGGACAAGCAGACTACGGATGGCTGCAGGCCCGTTATACCTTCTCCTTTGGACACTACTTCGACCCAAAACTGCTGGGCTACGCGTCGCTGCGCGTGCTCAATCAGGAAGTGCTGGCGCCCGGCGCGTCCTTCCAGCCGCGCACCTGGCCAAAGGTGGACGTGCTCAACCTGATTCTTGAAGGCGTTGCTGAGTATCGTGACAGTGAAGGCAACCATGTGCAGGCCCAGGCGGGTGAAGCATTGCTGCTCGCGGCCCAGCCGGGTATCAGCTACAGCGAGCACAATGTCAGCAAAGACAAACCGCTTACGCGTATGCAGCTGTGGCTCGACGCCTGTCCTGAGCGCGAGAATGCCCTGGTGCAAAAGACGAAACTGACAAAGGCTAAACAGCAGTTGATCGCTTCACCCGACGGCGAGAACGGCAGCCTGCAACTGCGCCAGCAGGCGTGGGTACACCAGATCGAGCTGAATCAAGGCGAGTCGCTGAGTTTTCAGCTCCACGGTCCGCGTGCCTATTTGCAGTCGATTCACGGCACCTTTCACGCGGTGACCCACGATGAAACACGTGAATCGCTAACCTGCGGCGACGGCGCTTTTATTCGTGACGAAGCTAACATAACGCTCGTTGCCGATACGCCATTGCGTGCTTTGCTGATAGATTTGCCGGTGTAATGGGTAATGGAGTTGCATATGAGCAAGAAAGCGAAAAAACAGGCCCCGACCGTCAAATCCGACGTTGCACAGACGCCTCCCGCCCCTCGTGCTTTTGGCTACGAGGAGATGTTGACTGAGCTGGAAGCGATTGTTTCCGATGCCGAAGTTCGGTTAGCCGAAGAGGACGAAATCGCCTGAGGCCCGTTGCCGGATGACGGCGCAATCGCCTTATCCGGCCTACAAACGTGTTTTACCGTAGGCCCGATAAGCAAAGCGCCATCGGGCACTCAGACATCCGCTTAATGCGCTTTACGGGCCATGATCTCGATGATCTGTTTGTCCGTTTGCTGCATTGAATGACATGCCAGCGCGCACAGGTTGGCAATAGACTGCTCCACATTGTGCGCCACAATCCCCTCGTTACCCGTGACCGACGTATCGTCCAGCGCCATCAACACCGCCTTCCACGCCGCAGAGGCACTGGTGGACACTTTCATCGCGCAACTGTTGGATGCCCCATCACAAATCATTCCACTTACATCACCAATCATGCTGCTGATCGCCATCGAAATCGTGCTATAGCGCCCTTCGTCTACCAGCCAGGCCATCCCTGCTGCTGCGCCCATCGCAGCCGTCGTTGCCGCGCACAGCGCCGACAGACGCGGAAGCTGATGGTGTATATAGATAGCACTCAGATGAGAAAGCATCAGCGCACGCGCCAGTTTCTCTTCGTCCGCGCCAAAGTGCTCGGCGACAACCATCACCGGCACCGTGGCGGTGATCCCCTGATTACCGGAACCGGAGTTACTCATGGCAGGCAGCGTCGCGCCGCCCATGCGCGCATCCGACGCCGCGCTGGTCCGGATGAGGATCGCCGTCGAGAGATCGTTGGCCAGCAGACCGCGAGCACACTGCTTTTCCATCGTCGCGCCGATGTGCAACCCCCAGTTTCCCCGCAGCCCTTCCTGTGACAACGCGCCGTTGAGTCGGGCGGCGTCGAGAATAAAACGGATGGCGTTAAACGGCACCGTATTCACAAACGCCAGAATCTCTTCCAGCGAGGTCTCAGAAAGCACCGCCAGCGGCGATTCCTGCGTCTCACCGCTGGCGCTCACTTGCTGAGAAAACTTCACGCCGTTATGGGTTTCGATACGCACAATATGGGTATGACCGCCGACAATGGTGACGCACGCCCAGCCGTCATGGCTATAGACCTTCGCCCGGGAAAACAGGATGTCGTCACACGGTTGCTGCAACATCACTGATACCTTACCGGCTTTCAGCATCGCCTTCGCATCGGCAATCGCCTGTGCGGAGGCATCTTTCAACACCTCCAGTCCGGCACCGGGGTCTCCACCCAGCGCCCCCAACGCAGCGGCGATAGGCAACCCAACCATGCCGGTTCCCGGCACCGTCACCCCCAATCCGTTTTTCATCAGATTGGGCGAGACCCAGGCATCGATTCGCTCCACCGCCCCCTTCAGTTCAGAGGCCGCCACCGCCGCAGCCAGCGCAAGGGAAACGGGTTCCGTACAGCCCAGCGCCGGTTTCACCTCCTCCTGTACTGCGCGGATGAAACGTGACCACAACGGATTTTTTATCGTCTCAGACATAACAACAACCTTCAGGAAAAATCAGGAAAAAGCCAGGAACGGAGATACGCACAGCAGCAAACCGGTGACGATAATCAGATACAGCGACGCCCCTTTGTATTTGTGCAGTGCAGGAACTTTGTAGACCAGCCAGGCGGGGATCAAACATCCCACCATGCCGAAAATAGGGCTACAAATCGATGTAAAACTCAGAACCGGCGCGTTGAGCACAATAGCGCTCCAGGCCAGTAAAATGGCAAACAGCATGATGCCGCGCTGCACCAGCGTTTCATTGATCTTCTCAGCAGGCAGCTTGCGGCGCAGGATGTTCATCGCAATCCCCTGCGTCGCTTCGCGGAAACCTAAGTAGACGCCAAAGAACGCAGTCATCACGGCGAAAATGTTCAGGATGACACTCACGACTTTCACCCAACCGGCACCTGCGCCGCTGATGAACTGCGCGGCAATCGCCAGGGCGGAAATATTCTGCTCATAGGCTTTAACCGCTTCATCGTGTCCCATGGCCAGCGTAAAGGAGACGGCGTAGAAGAAGACGGTGACAAACAAAATGCCGAAGGCAATGTTCATGGCGCGTAGCGCTTTGTGACGTGCAACCTCGACGGATTTCTCACGGGAGCGGTAGGAGATCACCATCGGGCTCAGCGTCTGGATAAACAGGATCGAGGTCAGGGTAAACGGCAACGTGATAATCGCGTTCTTCACCAGCAACACCATCGGCGGTAATGCACCAATATTGTACAGATGCCACATGCCAACCATCGACACACCCAGTGCCGCCACGACCAGCAGTTTAGTCAGCACCATACCGGTAGAGATTTTGAACAGCAGTTTCTCACCGCGCGAGGAGATAGCAACGAGGATGCAGATCAGCACCAGGCCATAGAAGGGATTATCGGACAGGAGTCCCTCTGTCACGCCAAAGGTATGCAGATAGGAGGCGCTGTCGTTGGTGATGGCCGTGGAATAAACGAACATCCAGATGACCAGCATCACGAAGTACAGCGCACCTAACAGAATGCCCCAGTTTTTCCCCAGATATCCGCTGATAACGCTGGGATAGTCTTTACATTCCGGGGATTCCGCCAGCGTATTGATAAACAAACGCTGAAACAGATACATGGCGGGATAACCAATAATCGATGAGAGCAAGAAGACCCACAGTCCCATCAAACCAACCTGGACCGGGAGAAAAACAATCCCCGCGCCAATCGCCATTCCAATACTCATAATGACCCAACCGGTGTCGGTACTGTCGAATTTAATCGCTTCCCGCCACTCACTCTCTGTCATGCCAGCCCGGTGCGCTGGGGCGCTGGCGTCGAGAATGACACTACTGTTCGTTGCCGTTTCCATAAAATTCTCGCTCATTATGTAGGGTACGTTTTTATTTTTTGTCGTGCCGCATCAAGGCGATACGCGGTACGGGATATGCAGGCGAGTCATTAGAATGGAAAAAAGCATACGCTCAGGTTCAGAGAAAAACGTCACAAAATAACCCTGACATTTTCTAAAAGTTAAGAAATATTTTCTATTAAATAACACATTTGTGTTATTTATTTCTAAATTTGAAAGAGATCACAACAAAAAAGCACACCAACGTGTGCTTTTAGATGACTGACAATGGATGAAATACCCGATGGCGCAAGCTGATCGGGCCTACAAACGGTGAACGTGTAGGCCGGATAAGGCGCTAGCCGTCATCCGGCAAGCTTTCTGGCGTTAGCTAACTGCACACCACTTTGATCGCCAGGCCACCGCGCGATGTTTCGCGATACTTATCATTCATGTCCTTACCCGTCTCGTACATGGTCTCGATGACCTTATCCAGCGAGACGCGCGGTTCTGAGGTACGGCGTAGTGCCATGCGTGCGGCGTTAACGGCTTTAACCGCGTTGATCGCATTGCGTTCAATACAGGGAATCTGCACCTGCCCGGCCACCGGGTCACAGGTCAGGCCAAGGTTATGCTCCATCGCGATTTCCGCCGCGATACAAACCTGTGCCGGACTGCCGCCCAGCAGTTCAGTCAACCCCGCCGCGGCCATTGAACTGGCCACGCCGATTTCGCCCTGACAACCGACTTCTGCCCCGGAAATTGACGCATTCATTTTGTACAGCGCCCCAATGGCTCCGGCCGCCAGCAGGTAGCGGGCAATGGAATTAGCATTCAACGGGCGACGGAATTTATCGTAATAGGCCAGCACTGCCGGAATAATGCCGCATGCACCGTTGGTTGGCGCAGTGACCACACGACCGCCTGCCGCATTCTCCTCACTCACGGCGAGCGCAAACATGTTGATCCAGTCGATGACGTTCATCGGATCGCTGGAGAGACTGTCACTGGAGACCAGCAGACGGCGTAACGCCACCGCGCGACGCGGCACATTCAGCGGACCGGGTAAAACCCCTTCGGTATTCATCCCGCGCTCAATACCCCCCTGCATTACCTCCCAGATCTGCGCGAACCCGGCATCAATCTCCGCCTTACTGCGCAGCGCCAGTTCGTTTTGCATCATCAGTCCGGAGACCGAAAGACCGTTGTGCTCGCACAGTTTCAGCAATTCTCTGGCGGAATGAAAATCATAAGGGACCGGCGTTTCCACGTCGTGCGTCTGACCAAAGCGTTCTTCCTCAACGATAAACCCGCCGCCAATCGAGTAGTAGGTTTTACTCAGTAGCCTCTCCTGGTTTTCCCAGGCGGTGATCCGCATTCCGTTCTCATGCCGTGGCAGCGTCTCTTCATGAAAAACAATGCTGTCGGCAACCGGGAAATCAACGACATGCGTACCTTCAGCGACCGGCAAGCGGCCAGTACGGGCAACCTCGCCAATAAACGCGGGGATGGCGTCAATGTTGACGCTTTGCGGACTGTTTCCGGCCAGCCCCATCATAATGGCGGTATCGGTCGCATGGCCTTTTCCCGTCAGCGACAGTGAACCATACAGATCAACCGACATGCGCGTCGTGCGCGATAAGCGTCCACTGCTGACCAGTTGATCGATAAAGCGTTTTCCTGCGTTCATCGGCCCTACGGTATGGGAGCTGGAAGGACCAATGCCAGGTTTGAAAATATCGAATGCGCTAATCATTTTTACACCCTCGGACTCGTTCAGTGGAGACCAGGTCTTCATACGCATAATGAATCGGGGCGATCCGCAGACCGCCCCGATAACGTTACATCGCCTGGGTGAAAGTACGCGAAATGACGTCCTGCTGCTGCTCACGGGTGAGCGCGTTGAAGCGCACAGCGTAGCCGGAGACACGGATCGTCAGATTCGGATAGTTTTCCGGATGTTCAATGGCATCCAGTAACATTTCCTTGTTCATTACGTTAACGTTCAGGTGCTGCCCACCTTCCACGTGTGCTTCATGGTGGAAGTAACCATCCAGCAACCCGACAAGGTTGGTTTTCCGCACCGGATCCTCTTTCCCAAGTGCCGCAGGCACAATCGAGAAGGTGTACGAAATCCCGTCTTTCGCGTAGGTGAACGGTAGTTTCGCTACAGAGGTCAGCGAGGCGACAGCCCCTTTGCGGTCACGCCCGTGCATCGGGTTAGCACCCGGCGCGAAAGGCGTTCCGGCGCGACGTCCGTCCGGGGTATTGCCGGTTTTCTGCCCGTACACCACGTTGGAGGTGATAGTCAGAATCGACTGTGTCGGTACCGCGTTCCGGTAGGTCGGTAACACTTTAATTTTCTTCATAAAGCGTTCGACCAGATCGCAGGCGATGCTGTCCACGCGCTCGTCGTTATTGCCGTATTGCGGATATTCCCCTTCAATCACAAAATCGACCGCCAGCCCGTTGTGGTCGCGCACCGGTTTCACCGTCGCGTACTTGATTGCCGAGAGCGAATCCGCCGCTACCGACAGCCCGGCAATCCCGCACGCCATCGTGCGATAGACGTCGCGATCGTGCAGCGCCATCAGCGATGCTTCGTAGCTGTACTTGTCGTGCATGTAGTGGATGATGTTCAGCGCGCTGATGTACTGCACCGCCAGCCAGTCCATAAAGTGGTCCAGACTGTCCATCACGGTGTCGTAATCCAGCACGTCATCCAGCAGCGGCGCGGTTTTCGGCCCCACCTGGATTTTCAGCTTCTCATCCACACCACCGTTGATCGCATAAAGCAGCGTTTTGGCGAGGTTGGCGCGCGCACCAAAGAACTGCATCTGCTTCCCGATCACCATCGGGCTCACACAGCAGGCAATCGCGTAGTCATCGCTGTTGAAGTCGGTACGCATCAGATCGTCGTTTTCATATTGCAGCGACGAGGTGACGATGGAGACCTGCGCGGCATACTTTTTAAACGCAATCGGCAACGCTTCTGACCACAGTACGGTGAGGTTTGGTTCCGGAGCCGGTCCCATCGTGTGCAGCGTGTGCAGGTAACGGAAAGCGTTTTTGGTCACCAGCGTACGACCATCCAACCCCATCCCGCCGATCACTTCCGTCGCCCAGATCGGATCGCCGGAGAACAGCGTGTCAAATTCCGGCGTACGCAGGAAACGCACCATGCGGATCTTCATGATGAAGTGGTCGATCAGCTCCTGCGCCTGTTGCTCTGTCAGGATCCCGGCGTTGAAGTCGCGCTCAATGTAGATATCAAGGAACGATGCAGTGCGGCCCAGCGACATCGCGCCGCCGTTTTGTGATTTCACTGCCGCCAGATAGGCAAAGTAGACCCACTGTACCGCCTCCTGTGCGTTACGCGCTGGACGAGAGATATCACAGCCATATTTCGCCGCCATCTCCTGCATTTGCAGCAGTGCGCGACGGTGCTCAGCCAGCTCTTCACGCAGGCGAATCGTGGCTTCCAGACTCTGTCCCCATTCCAGATTCGACTGGAGATCGGCAAACTGCAGTTCACGTTCACGCACCAGATAGCGGATGCCGTACAGCGCCACGCGACGGTAGTCACCGATGATACGTCCACGACCATAGCCGTCCGGCAAACCAGTCAACACGCCGGATTTACGGCAGCGCAGCATGTCCGGAGAATAGGCGTCAAATACGCCCTGGTTGTGCGTTTTACGCAGTTCAGTGAACAGGTACTCGAAGTTCGGGTCCATTTCACGACCATACGCATCAAACGAGCTTTTGATCATGTTGACGCCGCCAAACGGGTGCAGCGCGCGCTTCAGCGGTTTATCCGTTTGCAGACCGACGATCTTCTCCAGTTCTTGATCAATGTAACCCGCATCGTGTGCGGTAATGGTGGTGGCAATATTGGTGTCGAAATCGACTGGCGCATGCGTCGCGTTTTCGATACGAATGCCCGCCATTACTTTTTCCCACAATGCGGTGGTTGCAGGCGTTGCATCAGCAAGGAAGGATTCATCCCCTTCATAAGGCGTATAGTTGTGCTGAATAAAATCACGGACATTAATTTCTTCTTTCCAGTCCGTACCCTTAAAACCACGCCATGCTTCGGCATACAGCATATCGCTGGTATCGATATCTACCTTCATGAAAAATAATCTCTCTACAGAACAACAAATAAATTAGGCGTATTCCACGGCTGCGTTAATGCGGCCTAATTGAATCGCATCGAGCGCAATCATTTTTTCTTCGTTCGTTGGGATCACGGCGCAAATAACCCGGCTGTCCTGGGTTGAAATAATGCGCTCGCCATGAGAATTCGACAGGTTATTTCGATCGCTGTCGATACTCACACCCAGCACCGCCAGATGTTCAACCACCAGACGACGAATTAATACCGAGTTCTCGCCAATACCCCCGGTGAAAATAATGCCGTCCAGACGGTGTAACGAAGCGGCATGTCCGGCAATATGACGGGCAATTCGGTGTACAAACGTTTTAATCGCCAGCTGTGCGCGCTCATGCCCTTCATGCCAGGCTTTTTCCAGCACCCGCAGGTCAGACGACAGGCCAGAAATCCCAAGCAAACCGGACTCTTTATTCACTACCCGCTCCAGATCGCTCAGAGTCTGATGGGTTTCACTGGCTACCCACGCCATCGCGCCGAAGTCCACATCGCCGCTGCGCGTGCCCATCATCAGTCCTTCCAGCGGCGTCATCCCCATGGAGGTGTCGACACTGTGACCATCACGGACAGCGCAAATTGACGCACCGTTGCCGAGATGGGCAATCACCAGGCCAGAGTCCTGTTCGGACAGCGCTAACAGCTCATGTGCACGTTGAGAAACATAGCGGTGCGACGTGCCGTGAAAACCGTAGCGCCGCACGCCCAGTTCTTCAAAGTACTTCCACGGCAGACCATACAGGTAAGCCTCAGGCGCCATGGTCTGGTGGAAACTGGTATCAAATACCGCCACTTGTGTAACGCCAGGGAAAAGATGCTGTGCGGATTCAATCCCGCTCAGGTTCGCGTAATTATGTAACGGTGCCAGGGGGGAAACACGGCGAATATTATCAATAACCTCATCGGTAATAATCGCTGACTCAGTAAAGATATTTCCGCCGTGAGCAATACGGTGGCCAATTAAGGCCACGCTGTCATTTAAATTACGTTTTTCCAGTTCAAAAGCAATCGCCTTTAATGCGCCTTCGTAGCTGTGGTGAGCCAGTGTGACTGGCTCACCTCCATTTACAGATAAGAACGCATTTTCCGAGTTAATACCATCCGCAATACCTGCCATTAATACGTCGCAGTTATTTGCATCCAGTACTGAAAACTTAATTGAAGACGAACCACAATTAATCACCAGAACTATCGGAAATTCATTCATTTCACTACTCCGCTCATCCTGAGCATAAGGATTAAAACAGTTTGTACACGATGTTCAGAATGGTCAGCAGACCGATGACGGTGACAAACACGTTATCCAGACGACCACGGTATTTTGCCAGCGACGGAGCCTTACGGATGGCGTACATCGGCAGCAGGCACAGCAGCGAGGCAATAATCGGTGCACCCATTGCTTCAATCAGGTCCAGAATGTTCGGGTTGGCGTAGGCCACAACCCAGGTGGAGCCCATGATGAAGATCATGCTGATGGTGTTGAGCTTACCCATGGAGACTTTGGTCTTATCGCCCTTATAACCAAACTTCAGCACCAGACCGTTCAGCCCTTCCAGCGTTCCCAGGTAGTGGCCGAAGAAGGATTTGAAAATGGCAACCAGCGCAATAATAGAGGCACCATATTCCAGCACGGTGGCAAACGTCGATTTCGTACCGGACAGGGAAGCGAAATGGTTTGCCAGATAAGACAGTACCGGAATGTTCTGCGCTTTCGCATCTGCCATGTTTGCCGGAGAGAGCGTGAACAGGCAGCTAAAGGCGAAGAACATGACCACGGCCACCATCAGCATGCTGGCGCGAGAGATGATCTGAGAACATTTCTGCTCGGTGTATTCACGACCAAAATCTTTCTCGTATTCTTCACGTTTTGAGACCACGAAAGACGAGACGATCGGCGAGAAGTTGAACGAGAACACCATGATGGAGATCCCCAGCCACACGGTGACCAGAATGCCATCATGACCGGTAAGCGCGATATTACTGAGATCAACCTGATCGATCACCGCAGAGTTCCAGTAAGGGATCAGCGACAGCGAGATCAGCACCAGGCTGGCAATGAACGGCCATACCAGGTAGCTCATCACTTTAACCATCAGGTCCTTACCAAACCAGATAACGAACGCCATCAGCAGCAGCAGGAACAGGGCCACAAAGCCGCGGTTCAGCGCCGGCATCTGCAGCTGGTTTTCCCAGAACGTCATGAACGTGTTGGTAATGGTGACGCCATAGATCCACAGCAGCGGACAAATCGCGAAGAAATAGAGGAACGTGATAACCACGCCACCCGTCTTACCAAAGTGCTCTTCTACCGTTTCAGTGATGTTGCCGGACGGGTTTGACCCGGACAGACACAAACGCGCCAGCGCGCGGTGGCAATAAAAGGCAATGGGGTACGCCAGTACCAACATCAAAAGAATGGGGATTAAGCCGCCAAACCCTGCGCGGATGGGGAAGAACAACACCCCGGCGCCGATGGCAGTACCAAATAAACCCAGTGTCCAGGTGGTGTCTGATTTACGCCAGGACGACTGTTTTGTCTGGCTGGATACAATGCTGTCAGTAGTACTCATATCCTATCCTCAACGAAGAGATTAATAGCCGGATTTACGCGTCAGCTAAACCCGTAATTTGCGATACACGAGAAAGATCGATATTTCCGCCAGAAATAATGCTGACCGTTTTTCTGTTCTGGATATAGCCATCTAATTTCCCACTTAATAAAGCAGCACATGCCAGTGCACCTGCACCTTCTGTCACCACTTTATTGCGTTGAATTAAAGCAATCATGCTGTTGCGAATTTCGTCTTCGCTGACGAGAACAATGTCATCCACTAATTCACGCACAATTTCGTAGGTTAATTTACCCGGGCGGGAAACGTCACAACCGTCCGCCAGGGTGCCGGTCGTTCGGTGCGTGGTTATTTCTCCAGCCTGGTAAGACGCCGCCATGCCGTGCACGTTTTCAGACTGCACGCCAATCACTTTAATAGTCGGGTTAATTGATTTAATGGCGATAGCAATACCTGCAATTAAACCGCCACCGCCGATAGGAACAATCACGTTATCGACGTCATACAGATCTTCCATAATTTCCAGACCGATGGTGCCCTGGCCGGCAATCACTTTCGGATCGTCATATGGCGGAATAAAAATACGCCCTTCCATTTCGACAATCTCACTGACCTTGGCAATAGTGTCGTTAAAGTTGTCACCGTGCAGTACCACTTCCGCTGAGTAGTCGCAGGTGGCGGCCACTTTCGACTTCGGTGCGCCCTTCGGCATCACCACTTTGCCATCAATACCCAACATCGCGCAGGAGAGGGAAACCCCTTGAGCGTGGTTACCCGCTGAACAGGCCACAACGCCTTTGCGTTTTTCTGCATCCGTCAATGAGCTGAGCTTGTTAAATGCGCCACGAATTTTAAATGAACCCGTACGCTGCATGTTTTCAAATTTAAGGAATATTTCCCCTTTGCACCGCTCACTAAAATAGTTGGAGCGAGGCATGCCTGTTTTATATATTTTCCCCGCCAGTCTTTTTTTTGCTTCGAGGATATCTTCAATGGCAACCGGGAGATCGTAAGTAATGTGCATTGTAACCTCTTACCTGATAGTAAAGTAATAGATAGCCGTAACCAACGTCTGATATAAAGAACGATGATATGAATTAAGGATTAAATTAAATTTAATCGGTTAGTTGATTTCAATTAATTGCTTTCGTCTGCAACCTTTATAAGATGAATACTCTTTGGCTAATTCAACCAAAACAGATGCGGCTTTTTTAATACGATAGTTTTTTGACCATATTGCGGCATAGCGCGCAATGGGTAACGATTCTTCTACAGGGAGAGTAATAAACTGGTTTGAACCAAATGGTGCGGCCATATCGCACGGAATCACTGTCAGAAAATCAGCATTGAGAACAAGATTATAAATGGTCACAACCGAGTCGGTTTTAACGATGTTTTCGATGCTGATGCCATTTCTTTGCAGGGTGGTGAGGAGTTCGCTGTAGTAGCCCATATTCGTTTGTGGCAACACCCACTGTTCGTTCTGCAACGATTCCAGCGTGGTGGTGCCGGTGCATGTTCGGGACTTATTCGCCACCAGCACGAACTCCGACTCAAAGAGCGGCTCGACGTGCAGATCCTGCAATTTCATTTCGTCGCTGAGCGTACCAATCGCGAAGTCCAGTCGCCCGTCGCGGATCGCCGGCAGAAATGAGGAGAGTTGCGCCTCATACATGGAGACCTGCGATTTTGGGTAGACCTCTTTAAACTTCTGGATCATATCGGACATAAAGGTAAAACCAATCAGCGAAGGAAACCCGAATGAGATATCAACCACCGTGTTGTCGGTCATGCTGTTCATCTCATTCACCATGTTCTTCATCTCACGGGTGATGGATTCGGACCAGGAGAGTAAAACCTGTCCGGCATGGGTTAAGGTGACACCGGTATTTTTGCGAACCACCAACTCAACACCGAAATAAGCTTCAATATCGTTAATAATTTTACTAACAGCCGGTTGAGTTAACCCTAATTCTTTTGCCGCAGAACCGATAGAACCGCTTCTGATTACTTCCTGAAAGACCACCAACTGCTGTGTTTTAGGGAGAGCGAACGTATTCATATCGACCTGCGTTAATAACTTTGTTGACGGCGTGAAGTGTAACAAATTACGTGAAGCAGGATATGTGCGACTACTCACAAATTGCCTTCACCTATATTTCAAGTGGTTATTATAAAATAAATAAACCACTTAAATTCAATTAGTTACATAAATAGCATGTCACTTTAGTCTGATTTTTGTCAAAAAAAGAGGGGGGGATAACAATATTTTATGGCGATAACACAGGTTATTTTTACATCACGTTTAAAAATGAGGAATGACGATATTTCAAGCAATTATCGAGCAGTTAATGGTCAAGTTTTTCATTAAATTTAATAAGTAATTTATCAAATATAATTATATTTGGTACGTAAGTTGGGTTAAATAACGTTATACATCACGTTTTTTTGCCTTATTTGTTTATAAAGAAACATTGAATTTATCATTAATTAAATATATACACACAAATAATTATCATTAACAACAATATATTAACACTGGCATTTTTCGTTTTTTCAGAGTGTAATTTTAGCTAAGAGAACGTTTGCTTTTCATTTCTCCCGACAAACAAACCAATGGCAGCGTTTTGTGTTGCCGCTCACAGAACCAGAAATCTCTTATTTGCGAGCAGCTCAAAACCATGCCGGATGGCGATGCTATCGCATCTTATCCGGCCTACAGGAGCGGAGACAACGTTCGCAGGCCTGATAAGCGAAGCGCCATCAGGCAACAGCGCTGTAGCAGCCTGTAAAAGCAAAAACCCGCCGAAGCGGGTTTATACATTATAAGGTGAAGCTGACCGATAAGCCGGGTTCTGTCGTGGACAGTCATTCATCTAGGCCAGCAATCGCTCACTGGCTCAAGCAGCCTACCCGGGTTCAGTACGGGCCGTACCTTATGAACCCCTATTTGGCCTTGCTCCGGGTGGAGTTTACCGTGCCACGGACTGTTACCAGCCGCGCGGTGCGCTCTTACCGCACCCTTTCACCCTTACCTGATCCCACTTGCGTGGGCCATCGGCGGTTTGCTCTCTGTTGCACTGGTCGTGGGTTTCCCCCCCAGGCGTTACCTGGCACCCTGCCCTATGGAGCCCGGACTTTCCTCCCCTCCGCCTGTCTCCCCCGAAAGGGACGACGACGAAGCGGCGACTGTCTGGTCAGCTTCGGCGCGCAGTATAGTGGGTTTGCACGTCCTTGTCACCCCGCGCTGCGCATTCCCACCGCCAGCGTCGCCGCAATGTTTCGCGATGCCCGGTAAATATTGTCAAATGCGCCGCGAAAAGCCTCTTCCAGAGTCCCAATACTGGTCAATACGCTGAAGACAGCATCGATTCCATATTGATGCACCACGCCGACATCCCGCGTCAGACTGCCGGCAATACCAATCACCGGTTTGTGATACTTCTTCGCTACGTTCGCCACGCCAATCGGCACTTTGCCGTGAATGCTCTGGCTGTCGATACGTCCTTCTCCGGTAACAACCAGCGTACAGTCGTGAATATGTTCTTCCAGATTGAGCGCCTGGGTGACGATCTCAATCCCGCTTTTCAACTCCGCGCCGAGGAATGCCATCAGCGCCGCTCCCATGCCGCCCGCCGCGCCTGCGCCAGGCACATTCTGCACATCCACACCCAGCGATTTTTTAATGATGCCCGCGTAGTGAGCCAGATTGCGGTCCAGTTCGAGAATCAGCGCCTCCGTCGCCCCCTTTTGCGGCCCAAAGATCCGCGAGGCGCCCAGTTCACCCACCAGCGGATTAGTCACATCACAGGCGACGCGGATAGCACAGTTTTTTATGCGCGGATCGAGACCAGACACATCGATGGTATTGAGACTGTTCAGGCTGCCACCGCCGTAGCCAATTTCAGTTCCGTTGGCATCACACAGCTTCGCCCCCAGCGCCTGAACCATCCCGGCTCCGCCGTCATTGGTCGCACTCCCGCCAATGCCGATAATAATATTGCTCGCCCCACTGTCCAGCGCCTGCAAAATAAGCTCCCCGGTGCCGCGAGAAGTGGTAATCAGTGGATTACGTTTTTCAGGAGGTACCAGCGCCAGTCCGCTGGCTGCCGCCATTTCAATAAACGCGGTCCTTCCATCGCCTGACATGCCCCAGTTGGCATTCACTTTTTCACCCAGCGGTCCGGTCACCAGAGCGGAATGTGCAGAACCGTGCGTGGCGGCAATCATGGCTTCAACCGTTCCCTCACCACCATCGGCGACCGGAACAGAAACATACTGCGCATCGGGGAAAATTTCCCGAAATCCTTTTTCTATCGCCTGAGCTACCTCAGTAGCAGAAAGGCTTTCTTTATAAGAGTCTGGGGCAATTACGATTTTCATGATGATCGCCTGTTACTGCACAACGCCGGATGGCGTTTTACTTATCCGGCCTACAATCCAGGCCCGGATCGCGACGCGTCATCCGGGCACAAGGTCATTAGCGAGTGACTTCCACTTTCGCCAGTTTTTCGTAATAGCATGCCAGCGCACTGTGGTCAGCGGTTCCCAGGCCGTCAGCACGCAGCGCCTGCATCATCTCCATGACCGCCGCGGTCAGCGGAAGCTGAGCACCAACACCGTGAGACGTATCCAGCGCGTTAGCCAGATCTTTAATATGCAAATCGATACGGAAACCCGGCTTGAAGTTACGGTCCATTACCATCGGTGCTTTCGCATCCAGTACGGTACTGCCTGCCAGGCCACCACGGATCGCCTGATAGACCAGATCCGGGTTGACGCCGGCTTTCGTCGCCAGCGTCAATGCTTCAGACATCGCCGCAATGTTCAGCGCGACAATCACCTGGTTTGCCAGCTTGGTGACATTACCCGCGCCGATATCACCGGTATGAACAACGGAACCCGCCATTGCCTTCAGTAAATCGTAGTACTTATCGAAAATCGCTTTGTCGCCGCCAACCATTACCGATAACGTGCCGTCGATCGCCTTCGGCTCACCGCCACTCACCGGCGCGTCCAGCATATCGATGCCTTTGGCTTTCAGCGCATCGCTGATCTCACGGCTCGCCAGCGGTGCGATGGAGCTCATATCGATCAACACCGTCCCCGGTTTCGCCCCTTCAATAATGCCGCCTTCGCCCAGCGCAACCTCTTTCACATGCGGAGAGTTCGGCAGCATGGTGATGATGACATCACACTGCTCAGCAATCGCTTTGGCGTTAGAAGCGGTTTCTGCACCTGCCGCGATAACATCAGCGATCGCTTCAGGATTACGGTCAGAAACCACCAGCGAGTAACCTGCTTTCAGGAGGTTTTTACTCATTGGTTTACCCATGATACCCAGGCCAATAAAACCAACTTTCATCGTCATATCATTTATCTCTCTTGTTTCGGTGGTGGTTATTTCTTAAAGGCGTCAGCCAGTTTCTGCGTGGCAGAACGGAACACGCCCAGGTCGCTGCCGACGGCAACAAACGTGGCGCCCCATTCCAGATAGCGACGCGCGTCAGCATCAACCGGAGCCAGAATGCCGCTCGGTTTGCCGTGCGCTTTCGCGCGGGCAAAGATGTGCTGAATGGCTTTCTGAACCTCAGGATGAGACGCATTGCCGAGATGGCCTAACGCCGCAGCCAGATCGCTTGGGCCAACGAAGATGCCGTCGACGCCTGCGGTAGCAGCGATAGCATCGACGTTATCCACGCCCTGCTGGCTCTCAATCTGCACAATGATGGTGATGTTCTTGTTGGACTGCGCGAAGTAATCCGGGACGGTGCCAAACATGTTGGCGCGATGCGATACGGACACTCCGCGGATCCCTTCCGGCGGATAGCGCGTTGACGCAACGGCATTCACTGCCTCTTCTTCCGTTTCAACAAACGGGATCAGGAAGTTGTAAAACCCAATATCCAGCAGACGCTTGATAATGACCGGCTCATTGGTTGGTACACGCACAACCGGCGCGCTGGCACTGCCTTTCAGCGCCATCAACTGCGGAATAAAGGTGGAGACATCGTTTGGCGCATGTTCGCCATCCAGCACCAGCCAGTCGAAGCCCGCCAACCCTAAAACTTCGGTGCTGATTGGGCTTGCCAACGCTGACCAACAGCCAATCTGAATCTGATGTGCAGCCAGCGCTGCTTTGAATTTGTTCGGGAAGATGTCGTTATTCATCGCTTTTACCTTGTCACTTAACTGTTAATTATTTCTGCAGTTCCATACGTTTAATGTCACCGACAATAAACAGGTAGCACACCATTGCCATCAGCGCGGAACAGCCAACGAATACCAGCGCAGCGTTGAAGGAGTGCAGTTCACTTACCAGGTAACCGATAACCAGTGGCGTTACGATGGATGCCACATTGCCAAAGACGTTAAATACCCCACCACACAGGCCAACAATCTCCTTCGGTGCGGTATCCGAGATTACAGGCCAGCCCAGTGCGCCAAATCCTTTACCAAAGAAGGCCAGCGCCATCAGCGTCACCACCAGCGCGGTGTTGTCGGTGTAGTTGCACAGAATGATGGTAGAAGCCAGCAGCATTCCCAGCACAATCGGCAGCTTACGTGCAACGGTGATAGAAAAACCGCGCTTAATCAGATAATCCGAGAACACACCGCCCAGTACGCCACCGGCGAAACCACACAGTGCCGGAATCGAAGCCACCAGACCCACCTTCAGGATCGACATCCCTTTTTCCTGCACCAGGTAAATCGGGAACCAGGTCAGGAAGAACCAGGTGATAGTGTTGATGAAATACTGGCCGAAGAACACGCCGAGCATCATGCGGTTGGTCAATAACTGCTTGATGTAATGTAGTTTCGGACCACTGGCCACTGCGGTGCCAGGTTTTTTGTGGTCCATATCCACGACCGCACCGTTTTCAGAGATGAACTTCAACTCTTCTGCGGACATCCGCGGGTGATCGGTGGGGTTATGAATCAGTTTGACCCACAGCGCCGTCAGGACAAACCCGATTACGCCCATCACAGTAAAGACGTGCTCCCAGCCCCAGGCAAAGGTCAACCAGCCAAGCAGCGGCGAGAACAGAGCCAGTGAAAAATACTGGGCAGAGTTAAAGATTGCCGACGCGGTTCCACGCTCTTTGGTCGGGAACCAGGCCGCGACGATACGGGCGTTTGCCGGGAACGAAGGCGCTTCCGAAAAACCCAGCATAAAGCGCATAAAAAACATGGAGACCCCCGCCCAGGCCAGCGGGAACATATCCACGAAGCCTTGCAGGAAGGTGAACAGCGACCAGAAGAACAGACTGTATGTATAAACTTTTTTCGAACCAAACTTATCGAGCAGCCAGCCGCCGGGGATTTGCATCAGCAGGTAGGCCCAGCCAAATGCAGAGAAGATGTAACCCATCGACACGGCACTCAACTGCAACTCTTTGGCGACTTCGGTTCCGGCAATAGACAGCGTCGCCCGATCCGCGTAGTTAACCGCAGTGACAATAAAAATTATCAGCAGAATTAAATAGCGGGTATGCGTACCTTTCTTTTTTTCTTCAACTGTATCCAGGATCATTTTATTTACCTCAGGAACTTAAGCAGACGTATTTATTATTATTTATTGATGACAGGTACTATCGCTTATTAATTAATGCAGATACGCATTTCGTGATTCAGTATAATCAGGCGGGAAGTATTAAGCATTGTGCAGATGCTCACTAAGAATGCTTATTTCAAATAATATCTTGAGCATATGCACATAACGCTGGGCGCTGATGCACATATTTACGCTTTACTGCCCCTGATAGCAGGGCTTTCGCCATAACGAGTGATCTGGATCACATTCTTAATTTTGAACTCCTGACATCCTTATTTCACGACAGGACATTCTTATTTTAATAATCGGATTCGTTGAACCCTCTATATTAATATCACCCCGGCTGGAGAATACTGGACAATGGCCAACATCGAAATCAGACAAGAATCGCCGAGCGCATTTTATATAAAGGTCCACGAGACAGATAATGTGGCGATCATTGTTAATGACAATGGTTTAAAAGCCGGGACGCGATTCCCGGATGGACTGGAGCTTATTGAGCATATTCCACAGGGACATAAAGTCGCGCTGGTGGATATTCCGGTTCATGGTGAAATCGTACGTTATGGTGAAGTGATCGGCTACGCCGTGCGCGACATTCCACGTGGAAGCTGGATTGATGAATCCATGGTTGAGCTGCCGAAAGCCCCGCCGTTGAACACCCTACCGCTAGCGACCAAAGTACCGGAACCACTGCCGCCGCTGGAAGGCTATACCTTTGAAGGCTACCGCAACGCCGATGGTAGCGTCGGCACCAAGAATCTGCTCGGCATTACTACCAGCGTACACTGCGTGGCGGGTGTGGTTGATTACGTCGTTAAAATCATTGAGCGCGATCTGCTGCCCAAATACCCGAACGTTGATGGCGTGGTCGGACTTAATCACCTCTACGGTTGCGGCGTGGCCATTAACGCCCCGGCAGCCGTGGTGCCAATCCGCACCATTCATAACATCTCACTGAACCCAAACTTTGGCGGCGAAGTGATGGTCATTGGTCTGGGTTGCGAAAAACTGCAGCCGGAACGTTTACTGGAAGGTACTGACGATGTGCAAAGTATTCCGGTCGATAGCGCCAGCATCGTCAGCCTTCAGGACGAAAAGCACGTGGGCTTTCGTTCCATGGTCGATGATATCCTCCAGGTCGCTGAACGCCATCTGGCTAAGCTGAACCTGCGCCAGCGCGAAACCTGTCCGGCCTCTGAACTGGTCGTCGGCATGCAGTGCGGCGGCAGCGATGCGTTTTCCGGCGTGACGGCGAACCCGGCGGTGGGCTATGCCTCTGACCTGCTGGTACGCTGCGGTGCCACGGTGATGTTCTCTGAAGTCACCGAAGTGCGTGATGCGATTCATCTGCTGACCCCGCGCACTATCAACGAAGAGGTGGGTAAACGTCTGCTGGAAGAGATGGCCTGGTACGACAACTATCTCGATATGGGGAAAACTGACCGCAGCGCTAACCCCTCTCCGGGTAACAAAAAGGGCGGTCTGGCGAACGTGGTGGAAAAAGCGCTGGGCTCAATTGCCAAATCCGGCAAAAGCGCGATTGTCGAAGTGCTCTCGCCGGGCCAGCGCCCGACCAAACGCGGTCTGATTTATGCCGCGACGCCAGCCAGCGATTTTGTTTGCGGCACACAACAGGTGGCTTCCGGGATCACCGTCCAGGTATTCACTACGGGTCGAGGTACCCCGTATGGCCTGATGGCCGTGCCGGTGATCAAGATGGCGACGCGTACCGAACTGGCAAACCGCTGGTACGACTTAATGGATATCAATGCGGGCACCATCGCCACAGGCGAAGAGACGATTGAGGAAGTCGGTCGGAAACTGTTCGAATTTATTCTTGATGTCGCCAGCGGCCTTAAGAAAACGTTCTCCGATCAATGGGGACTCCACAACCAACTGGCGGTGTTTAACCCGGCACCCGTGACCTGATATTTTCGAAACGAAAGCAACTGAGAAAACGGGGAATACTCCCCGTTTTTTTCCCATCCCCCGAAACATAAAGTGATAATGCTCGCAGTTTTGAAGGTTAATTTTTCACCCACCTTTTTTCGATTTCCGCCGGTAGAAAAATCCTAAGCCGTTGAAAGGAAGCGCAACACCTGATGTCTCCCTTTTCCCCCTCTTTTCGTTTTGATAAAAGAGAAACCTACCGAAAGCGCCTGCGGTTTTAATGCGATAAATCCCTCATTTTTCCCCCTTTGACTTTCCCCTTTGTTAAACAGAATATTCAATGGCTTCTGTAATTTACCTCACCGACATTCTGACCCGAATAAAGAGGGAAGTTATGTATACCTTAAATAAGAATAATGTCGCCCTGGCATGCCTTTTTTCCTGTTTACTGACGGCACCGGCTATCGCCAGTGCTGAAGGCCAGACGACAGATAACCACGTTAAATTACGCTACACGCTGTGGGACAGAAATCAACTCCCCGGCGAGCAGCAGCTGGTTAATGAGTTTGAAAAAAATAACCCCGGCGTAAAAGTTGAAATCGAGTTAACGCCGTATGACCAATATTTCATAAAGCTCAGTTCAGCGGTCGGCGGAAATGTGGCACCGGATGTTTTCTGGATGAATATGCCGAATTTCCAGCAGTACGTTAAGAACGGTATGTTGGAACCTCTGACCCCTTATTTAAAAGATAAATCATCGCCGCACCTTGATGACTTTGTGAAAAGTTCCGTCGATGCTTATCAGTATCAGTCAGAACAATATGCCATTCCCCGTGATATTGACGCCATTGCGGTCTGGTATAACAAAAAAATGTTTGATCAGGCGGGCGTAGCTTATCCCGATAAAAACTGGACGTGGGACGATTTAAAACAAAAATCGGAACAGTTACGTAAAAATCTGGATCAACATTCTTACCCGCTCGCGATGGACCTCGGCAGCGGTCAGGACAGCTACTTTAACCTGCTGCTCCAGGCCGACACGCAGATTGTCCTGCCGGAGGGAAAAACCGATGTCGCCAGTGATAATGCGATCGCGATGTATCGCGACGTTCAGGGGATGCTGAAGGCAGGATTGCTCCAGCCGCCCGGCGAAATGAAAGCCGCCGATGTCTTCCAGTCCAACCGGGTCGCAATGATCTATGCGGGCTCGTGGTGGGCGCTGCCGTTCTCGCAAAACGAACTGATTAACGATCATGTCGGCGTGGTCCCGATGCCCAAAATGGCAGAGCAAGCTGGCGTCTCGCATAGTCTGGCATTCGCCATGTCGGCCAAAAGCCAACACAAAGAAGCGGCCTGGAAATTCATTGAGTTTATGAGTTCTGAGCATGCCCAGCAAACGCTGGCCGCGGGCAAAGTGGTGATTCCGGCCAATCAGAAAGTCGCCAAAGCGTGGGCTGAAGGCTTTAAGAATGTCGATGTTTCCGCCTATATCGATTCACTGGCGTTTTCTCATAAATATCCCACTGCCGGTTCCAATACCGCGAAATGGAATAGCATTCTCAACGATGGACTGAAGAAAGTCTGGATGGGGAATGATCCAGAACAAGTGATGCCTGGTGTTGCAAAACGCGTTGAGCGTGAAATGCAGAAATAATATTGAGGGAGCCCAGCTCCCTCTCGCCTCTCCTGCGTTAACCCATTTATTGTTTGTAAAGTGAGCATCCCGGAGTCTGCATGAGCTATTCAGATGAAGCGACATCTCCGCCGTTATCGGCCAGGGAACCCAATAAAAAATCCCTGACCCGACTGGAAAAAGAAGAACGTTTCTGGGGGTGGATAATGATTCTGCCTCTACTGGCGGGATTAGTTATTTTTTACTTTACGCCGTTCTTCCAGAACGTATTTTACAGTTTTACCGATCTGGGTGAATTTCAGATCTGGACGACAATCAGTCTGGATAACTACATTAATTTATTCAGCGATGATGAATTTCGCTCAGCCATATTTAATACGCTGGCCTACGTCTTTATTTGTGTACCGGTGATCACGGTACTGTCTTTGCTGCTGGCCATTGGTTTAAATCAGGCGATTCGCGGTCAATGGTTGTTCCGTACGCTGTTATTTCTTCCCGCCGTCACGATGCCTGCCGCCATTGCGATGGTCTGGCAATGGTTGATGAACCGTAATTTCGGTTTGCTCAATCAGATCCTGGCCTATTTCGATATCCCCGCCATCGGCTGGCTGTCAGACCCGGATATTGTCCGCCTGAGCGCTTCACTGGTCATTATCTGGTCCGCAATCGCCCTGAAGATGATCATTCTGCTCGCCGGGTTGCAGGGGATCCCGAAGCAGATTTATGAAGCCATGTCTCTGGATGGCATCAGTAAACTGCGCGGCTTCTGGTCGATTACCCTGCCGCTAATGATCCCCACGCTGTTCTTTGTTCTGGTGATCTCGTTTATCGAAACGCTGCAAATCTTCGATGTGGTGTATCTGCTGTTTGGCAGTGCTTCCATGGTGGACGAGCAGACCATGACCATCGCTTATCTCTTTTATAAATATGCCTTTATCTACCATGAAAAAGGGTACGCCTCAGCGATTGCCGTGGTGATTTTCGTTATCACGATGGTACTGACCCTGCTGCAAATATGGATAGGCAAACGGCTTAAAGCACAGTAAGGCAATCACTATGTTCATGACAAAACGTGATAAATGGCTGATTTACGGCCTGATGATCCTGGCGACGCTGGTCACGGTGGTTCCCTTTCTCTGGATGATCATCACCTCGTTTAAAACCCAGGCGGAAAGTATTGCCTTTCCGCCGATCCTGCTGCCCGCCAGACCAGGGTTCCAGGCATACGATAAGATCTTACATGAGATGCCCTTTGGCAGCTTTTACTTTAACTCGATCGTCTCCACGCTGGTTATCGTCATCTTACAGACGCTGATTGCCGCGATGGCGGCATATGGCTTCTCCCGCCTGCGTTTTAAAGGGCGCGATATCCTCTTTATGCTCTGTATTTCGATTCTGATGGTCCCCGGACAGATCTTTCTGATCCCGCAATTTTTAACGATCGAAAAAATTGGCCTGCTGAACTCAATTCCAGGCCTGGTGCTGCCTGGGTTATTTAGTATTTATAGCGCCTTTTTATTGCGTCAGTTTTTTCTGTCCGTCCCGAAAGAACTGGAAGAGGCGGCAATTATGGATGGCTATAACCATTTAACGATCTTTTTCAAAATCATGCTGCCGCTGATTAAACCCGGGCTTATCGCCTGCGTCATTATTAACGGGTTGTGGAGCTGGAATAATTTAATGTGGCCGCTCATCGTCAATACCTCGATGGACAAAATGACGCTGCCAGTAGGGCTGGCCTCGCTTTCCGGCCGTTCAGGGGTGGAGTACCCCATGCTCATGGCGGGGGCGTTACTCGCGATTATCCCCATGTTGTTACTTTATATTTTCTTCCAGCGCTATTTCATTCGTGGCATCGCCGGTGCCGGAATTAAAGGATAAGGGGCATTGTTATGTCAGGCATTCAATTACAGTCAGTAGGCAAAATCTATCCGAATGGCTTTCAGGCGATTCATGGTGTTGACCTTGAAATTCACGATGGCGAATTTATGGTTTTTGTCGGGCCATCCGGTTGCGCAAAATCAACGCTACTGCGCATGATCGCCGGACTGGAAGATATTACTCATGGTCATATTTCAATTGGCGAACGATGCGTCAACGATCTACTACCAAAAGAACGTGGCGTGGCGATGGTCTTTCAAAATTACGCCCTCTATCCCCACATGACGATCTACAAAAATATGGCGTTCAGCCTGCAAGGCAAAATGAACAAGCAGGAGATTGATGTGCGCGTACGGGACGCCGCGCGCAAACTGGAAATCGAAACGCTACTCGACAAAAAGCCCGGTCAACTTTCAGGAGGTCAGTGCCAGCGTGTTGCCGTTGGCAGGGCCATTGTTCGTAAGCCGGAAGTGTTTTTGTTTGATGAGCCGTTGTCCAATCTCGATGCCAAACTGCGCGTGTCGATGCGCGTACGCCTGACGGAGCTTCATCGCCAGTTGCGTCAAGAAGGAGTGAACGCAACGATGGTGTATGTCACCCACGATCAGATTGAAGCGATGACCATGGGGGACCGCATTTGTGTGCTCAATGGCGGACGGATCATGCAGGTCGACACGCCGGGCAATATCTACCATCAGCCAAAAAATAAATTCGTGGCGGGTTTTATTGGTAACCCGGCAATGAATATTCATCTTCTGGCCCTCGATCCCGATACCCACGGACTTCGTCTGGATGACGCGCTGACCTTGCCTTTAACCGCACGACTCGTCTCCCAACTGGCGAATTATCCGCACGACAGCGTCTGGTTTGGCATCCGGCCAGAGGCGATACAGTTGGCGCAGCACAACGATCCCGCGGCGTTCGACGCCAGGATCACCAACGTGGAAAGAATGGGCAATGAAGATCTCCTGCATTTCGATATCGGCGCACAGCAAATGATCCTGCGAGTCAATTCGTCACCGGACTGGAGCCCACTTCCCGGCGAATCGATCAAGGTGAAATTCAACCTGGAAGCTGCCTTTTTATTCGATAAGCAGGATGAAGAAAATTTAGCCCGCTCCTGATGTCACGAACATCGGCAGGCGCAAAAAATATCAGTTTATTTTTTATATGCCCCACCGTGCAGAACAACGCGAATTCAGGCGAGGGCAAAATGAGAGGTTTATATGTGTGCAAAGAAAGTGACCGTATTAGTGGTTGGCGCTGGCGCGCGCGGCGAAATATATTCTCGCTACGCGCTTGAACATCCGGATCGCATGCAGGTTGTCGGTGTGGCCGAACCCAGAGAGGCGTACCGCCAACAATTTGTCGCTCAGCATAAGATTGACCAGGAAAACATCTTTAGTGACTGGAAAGAGGCAGCGGCCCGGCCGCGAATGGCAGACGTCGTGCTGATCTGCACTCAGGATACGATGCACAAAGCGCCCGCCGTCGCGTTTGCCGACCTCGGCTATCATATCTTACTGGAAAAGCCGCTCGCCCCCACGCCGGAAGATTGTCGCACCATCATTGCGGCGGTGAAGCGCAACAACGTTTTATTAGGTGTCGCTCACGTTCTGCGCTACACCCGCTACACGCAAAAACTCAAATCCCTGCTCGACAGTGGGGTGATTGGCGATATCGTCAGCATGCAGCATCTCGAGCCCGTAGGTTACTGGCACCAGGCGCACTCCTTCGTTCGCGGTAACTGGCGTAATGAAGCGGAATCGTCGTTTATGCTGTTACAAAAATCCTGCCACGATATGGACTGGATCCGCTACATCATGGGCGACCACTGCCAGGACGTGACCTCATTTGGCAGCCTGAGCCATTTCGTAAAAGAGAACCAACCGGCAGGCGCCGCCGACCGCTGCCTGGATTGTCAGGTTGAGGCGACCTGTCCCTGGTCAGCCTGCAAAATTTATCTCGGCGAGGATCACAAATGCACGCCGCATTTCCGTCGCGTGCTGACGGCGGATCCCACAGAGGAAAACGTCCGCCAGGCGCTGCGCGAGGGCCCGTATGGTCGCTGCGTTTATCGCTGTGATAATGACGTGGTGGATCATCAGGTAGTGAACTTACGCTTCGCCCATCAGCAAACGGTCACCTTCACCATGACCGCCTTTACCCGTATGGAAGATCGAAAGACGCGGCTTTTCGGAACGAAAGGTTATCTCGAGGGCAATGGCGAGCAGATCCGGGTGTTTGATTTTCTGACGGATAACGAGACGGTCTACGAAATCGATGAGATTGCCGCAGGCACGCAGACCCAGATGGGAGGTCATGGCGGAGGTGACTACTATCTGATGGATCGCTTTATACACGCCGTGATGGCGGGCGATCAAAATATGATTCTCTCCGGCCCGGATGAATCCCTGGAGAGTCACTTAATGGTCTTTGCCGCAGAGCGCGCTCGCAAGGAAAACTGTCTGGTTACACTGTGAAGTTCGAGGAGATGTGGCATGTTTTACGGTGTTGATATTGGCGGCACAAAAACTGAAATTGTCGCCTTTGATAAGGAAATGCAGGTCTGCTGGCGTAAGCGCGTGGCCACGCCGGTTCAGGATTACGAACTCTTTCTCTCGACCTTTACGTCGCTTATCGATACAGCCGACTGGGCTACAGGCATGCAGGGCAAAATCGGCATTGGCATGCCCGGATTGATGGACAGGCAGACCGGAAAACTGCTGTCGTCAAACGTCCCTTGCCTGACCGGACGTCAGGTGATGAACGATCTGGCGCATCGACTCAACCGCTCGGTGGCGCTGGATAATGACTGCTGCTGCTTCGCGCTGTCGGAAGCGCATACTCATCAGGCTCGTCAGTTCTCACGAATTTATGGTGCGATCATCGGCACCGGCATGGGTGGTGGACTGGTGATTGACGGGCAGTTGTATCGTGGGCGCAACCGGATGGCCAGCGAGTTTGGCCATCTACCGCTACCCGCCACCTTTATGCGTCGCTATAACCTGCCAGAGATCAAGTGCGGCTGCGGCCTGCAGGGCTGTCTGGAGCGCTACCAGTCCGGGCCAGGTTTACTCTGGCTACATAAGCACTTCAGCGGTGAGCAGCTAAAAATGGAGACGTTGCTGGAAAACTACCGTCATGGCAATGCCAGCGCCGTCGCCACCGTTGAGGCGTGGATTGATATGCTGGGCTGTACGCTGGCGCAACTGCAGCTCATTCTGGACGTCGACGCCTTTGTTCTGGGCGGCGGCGTCTCCAACATTGAGGAAATTTACACCTTACTGCCGGGTGCGATGTCGCGCTACCTGTTCCCCGGACTGGCACCCGCGAACGTCTTCCCTGCCGTACATGGCGCATCAAGCGGTGTACGCGGTGCCGCGCTGTTGTTGGTCGAACAAGATGCGCTGATGCACTAAGACATCGCCGGCAAAACGCGCTTTTGCCGGCGATAGCACTTATTCATCCACGATAACGACATCCACTCCCATCTGGCGGAGCGCCTGATGGTAATGCTCCGGGATACCGCTGTCGGTAATCACCCGATCAATGCCGTTGATTTCACTGATCATGCAAAAACTCTTGCGGCCAAACTTACTGGAATCCGCCACCACCGTAACCTCCTGTGCCACCTGGCACATCACCTGATTAAGGTGCGCTTCTCCCGGGTGCGGCGTGGTGATCCCGGCTTCCAGACAAAATCCATCGACGCCCAAAAAGAGCTTATCAAACCGATACTGTCTGAGCTGATGTTCCGCTGAAGGGCCATACAACGAGTAAACGCTCTGCCTGACATTTCCCCCCAGGATCATGACATCCACCCGTTCAAAATTGGCGAGTTCCCAGGCAATGTTAAGCGCATTGGTCATCACCACCAGATCGCGGCGATTTTTCAGCAGGGGAGGAATAAGCGTGGTGGTCGAGCCGGAGTCGAGAATCAACGTGTCGCCATCTTTTACAAAGCTGGCCGCTTTTTCTGCAATGCGCGATTTCACATCGCGATTCAGTCGATCTTTGTCCTGTAAGGGACGATCGAGGGCAAAATGCTGATTTAACACGGCTCCGCCATAGGAGCGCATGACGCAGCCTTTCTGCTCAAGATAACGTAAGTCATTGCGGATGGTGACGCTTGAGACACCGAAATGCACGCTTAGTGGTTCGACACGAACGCTGCCTTGATCGCATAACAGGTCAATTATTTGCTCGCGACGTCTTAAGTTATCCAGCATTGCTTTTGCTCCATTGCATATTGTTATGTTTTAGCGATTCATCGCTTTCGTTTTCTTTTTAATATATTAAATCAGAAGACTTAAGGCGAATTTGTGAACACCTCCGCAGCGCTGATTTTGCTAAAAAAGCCCCTTTTTCTTTCGTTTTATCTAAATCGAAAATGAAAAATACGAAAGATCGAAAAGCGTGCAGGAAAGGAGAGCGGGAGAAAGAGACGAAAAGTCAGTGAAAAAACGAAAGCGGGTTCGGCGAAAACCCGCTGACGTTTTTCTTTTTGCTTAATTGAAGGACATCACATTTTTGAATTTTAACGACGCGGCCTAAACGATAATGACCTCAACGCCGCTACGATGAAACTCAGCCAGGCTCTCTTGCGGGATGCCTTCATCGACGATGATGGTATGAATACGCTGGGTATCAATAATTTTATGCAGGCTTGAGCGGTTAAATTTACTGGAGTCGGTGACCACGATAATCCGTTCCGCCACTTCACACATCCGGCGATTCAATCGGGCTTCGTCTTCGTTATGGGTGCTGACGCCCCGCTCTAAATCAATGGCATCAACGCCCAGAAACAGCATATCGAAGTGATAATTCTGCAACGATTGCTCGGCCTGGTCGCCGTAAAACGACTGCGACTGACGACGCAGATGGCCACCGGTCATCAACAATTCCACACCATCCGCTTCCAGTAAGGCATTGGCAACGTTCATCCCGTTGGTCATCGCAATCACATCGGTATGCTGGCGCATCAGGCGCGCGATCTCATACGTCGTGGTGCCAGAGTCCAGGATCACACGGTGGCCCGGTTTGATAAGCTCCACCGCCGCTTTGGCGATGCTGCGTTTCACTGCCGTATTCAGCGAGCTTTTATCTTCGACGGAAGGCTCCGCGCCCGGCGTATTGCTGTCGCAAATCAGCGCACCACCATAGGCGCGAACGGCGATCCCCTGCTTTTCCAGGAACGCCAGATCGTTGCGGATCGTCACCGTGGAAACGCCAAACAATCCCGAAAGATCGCTCACCTGCACGCTTCCTAGCTGCCGCAACCGCTGGATAATCTGCTCACGCCTTTCGCTGGTGCCTGACACCCGCTTGTCTCCAGAAGCATCGGTATTGCTCATAAGAAATCCTTTGGCTAATTCTTTCGTTTCATTTCGTTTCGCCTATTAACGCCTTTCTTTTGTCGGAATGCAAGCCGAAAAAAGCCGCTCAGAAGGGCGAAAACGGCGGCTGAATGCTTTCATTATGTTTCTTTTGTGAAACAGATCGGAAAACTATTATCTTTCGTTTTATTTTTATAGGACCATGATGCAGTATCAACTGAAACAAAACGAAAGATTGCAAGTCGCAGTTACCTGACCTGGAGAGGAAAGTGAAACATCTGACTGATATGGTGGAGCAGCATAAACGAGGTAAGGCAAACGGAATTTACGCCGTTTGTTCCGCGCATCCGCTGGTGCTGGAATCCGCAATACGTTACGCACAGGCAAATCAGTCGCCGCTGCTGATTGAAGCAACCTCAAATCAGGTTGACCAGTTTGGCGGCTACACAGGCATGACCCCAGCCGATTTTCGCCATTTTGTCTGCCAACTGGCCGACTCGCTTGATTTCCCTCAGGAGCAACTGATTCTGGGGGGAGACCACCTCGGTCCAAACCGTTGGCAAAATCTGGCCGCAGAACCGGCAATGGCCAATGCCGACGAACTGATCAGAAGCTATGTCGCCGCCGGATTCAAAAAAATCCACCTTGATTGCAGCATGTCCTGCCAGGGCGATCCCGTGCCTTTGACCGATGCCATTGTCGCGGAACGTGCCGCGCGTCTGGCGAAGATTGCTGAAGAGACCTGCATTGCCCATTTTGGCGAGTCGGATCTGGTGTATGTGATTGGCACTGAAGTGCCGGTACCGGGCGGTGCCCATGAGACGTTGACCGAACTGGCGGTGACCACGCCCGACGCGGCACGCGCAACGCTGGAAGCCCATCGCCACGCCTTTGAAAAACAGGGGCTCAATGCCATCTGGCCGCGCATTATCGCGCTGGTGGTGCAACCCGGTGTTGAGTTCGACCATACCCACATCATTGATTACCAACCGCAAAAAGCCATCGCGTTAAGCAAGATGGTGGAAGCGTATGACACGCTGGTTTTTGAGGCACACTCCACGGACTACCAAACACCGCAGTCGCTGCGCCAGTTAGTGAAAGATCACTTTGCCATCCTGAAAGTCGGTCCGGCCCTGACCTTCGCCCTGCGCGAAGCGCTGTTTTCGCTGGCCGCCATTGAAGAAGAGTTGCTCCCGGCAAAAGCCTGTTCCGACCTGCGTCATGTCCTTGAGAGCGTCATGCTCGATCGCCCGGAATATTGGCAGAGCCACTACCATGGCGATGGCAACACCCGTCGCCTGGCGCGCGGCTACAGCTATTCCGATCGTGTTCGTTACTACTGGCCGGACAGCCAGATTGATGACGCGTTTGAACGACTGGTGCGCAATCTGGCGGATGAGCCGATTCCCCTGCCGCTCATTAGCCAGTACATGCCGTTACAGTACGTAAAAGTGCGCGAGGGAGATCTCACTGCCACACCGCGAGAACTCATCATCAACCACATTCAGGACATACTGCAGCAGTACCATGCCGCCTGCCAGGGCGTAACGTCCCAGAACGGATAACAAAAAAGAGGAATACGCTATGCCAAATATTGTACTCAGCCGTATCGACGAAAGGCTCATTCATGGCCAGGTCGGGGTGCAGTGGGTCGGATTTGCGGGGGCAAATCTGGTACTGGTCGCCAACGATGAGGTGGCCGAAGACACCGTGCAACAGAACCTGATGGAGATGGTGCTGGCGGAAGGGATCGCCGTGCGTTTCTGGTCACTACAAAAAGTGATCGACAACATTCACCGCGCCGCTGACCGGCAGAAAATTTTGCTGGTCTGCAAGTCTCCCACCGATTTCCTCAGGCTGGTCGAAGGTGGGGTGCCGGTTACACGCATCAACGTAGGAAATATGCACTACGCCAATGGCAAGCAGCAGGTTGCCAAAACGGTCTCTGTCGACTCGACCGATATTGCGGCGTTTAACGGCCTGAAAGCCGCCGGGGTGGAATGTTTCGTTCAGGGCGTTCCAACAGAACCCGCGCAGGATCTCTTTAAACTCATCTGAGGCCTTCACCATGGAAATTAGTCTGTTACAGGCTTTTGCATTAGGTATCCTCGCCTTTATTGCCGGCCTGGATATGTTCAACGGATTAACACATATGCACCGCCCGGTGGTGCTTGGACCGCTGGTCGGTCTGATTCTGGGCGATCTGCATACCGGTATTTTAACCGGCGGTACGCTGGAACTGGTGTGGATGGGACTCGCACCGCTGGCAGGCGCACAACCGCCAAACGTCATTATCGGCACCATCGTGGGCACGACATTCGCCATTACAACAGGGGTGAAACCGGATGTCGCCGTGGGCGTTGCCGTGCCGTTTGCCGTGGCAGTACAGATGGGGATTACGTTCCTGTTCTCCGTAATGTCTGGGGTGATGTCCCGCTGCGATCGCATGGCGGCAAATGCCGACACCGCCGGCATTGAACGGGTCAACTATCTGGCGCTGCTGGCGCTCGGCGTTTTCTATTTCCTGTGTGCGTTCCTGCCGATTTACTTCGGCGCGGAACACGCGAAAACCGCGATTGATGTCCTGCCGGAACGTCTGATTGACGGTCTCGGCGTCGCGGGCGGCATCATGCCAGCCATCGGCTTTGCCGTACTGCTGAAAATCATGATGAAAAACGTCTATATCCCTTACTTTATCATCGGTTTCGTGGGGGCCGCCTGGCTCAAGCTGCCGGTGCTGGCTATTGCCGCTGCGGCGTTGGCCATGGCGCTGATCGACCTGTTGCGTAAATCTCCAGAACCGACCCAACCTGCGGCCCAGAAAGAGGAATTCGAAGATGGCATCTAATCAACAAACTCTTCCGTCTGTTTCCGACAGCGAAGAAACGCTGCTTTCCGGCGTGAACGAAAACATCTATGAAGATCAGAGTATTGGCGCAGAGCTAACCAAAAAAGATATCAACCGGGTAGCCTGGCGTTCCATGCTGTTGCAGGCGTCGTTTAACTACGAACGTATGCAGGCTTCCGGTTGGCTGTACGGTCTGCTGCCTGCGCTGAAAAAGATCCATACGAATAAACGCGACCTGGCGCGCGCCATGAAGGGCCACATGGGTTTCTTCAATACCCACCCCTTCCTGGTGACATTTGTCATCGGCATTATCCTGGCGATGGAGCGCTCAAAGCAGGACGTTAACAGTATTCAGAGCACCAAAATCGCCGTTGGTGCACCGCTCGGCGGGATTGGCGATGCGATGTTCTGGCTGACGCTGTTGCCGATTTGCGGCGGCATCGGGGCCAGTCTGGCCTTGCAGGGTTCCATCCTCGGTGCGGTAGTCTTTATTGTGCTGTTTAACGTGGTCCATCTGGGTCTGCGTTTTGGTCTGGCACACTATGCTTACCGTATGGGGGTCGCCGCCATTCCACTCATCAAGGCCAACACGAAGAAAGTGGGCCATGCGGCGTCTATCGTCGGGATGACGGTGATTGGCGCGCTCGTCGCGACGTATGTGCGTCTGAACACTACGCTCGAAATCAAGGCGGGTGATGCCGTCGTCAAGCTCCAGGCTGACGTTATCGACAAGCTGATGCCCGCCTTTTTACCGCTGGTCTATACCCTGACGATGTTCTGGTTAGTCCGCCGCGGCTGGAGTCCACTACGTCTCATCGGTATCACCGTGGTGCTGGGTGTCGTCGGTAAATTCTGTCACTTCCTGTAAAGCAAAGAGGTCTTCGATGTTAGGTATTATTTTGACGGGGCACGGTGGGTTTGCCAGCGGTATGGAAAAAGCGATGAAACAGATCCTCGGCGAGCAGTCGCAGTTTATCGCCATCGACTTTCCGGAAACCTCCACTACCGCGCTGCTCACCTCACAGCTTGAGCAGGCGATTGAGCAACTGGACGGTGAGGAAGATATCGTTTTCCTGACCGACCTGCTCGGCGGCACACCGTTTCGCGTCGCCTCAACGCTTGCGATGCTAAAACCAGGCCGGGAAGTGATCACTGGCACTAACCTGCAACTGCTGCTGGAAATGGTGCTGGATCGCGAAGGACTCAGCAGCGAGGCATTTCGTGTGCAGGCGCTGGAATGCGGGCATCGCGGCCTGACCAGTCTGGTGGATGAGCTGGGCCGTTGCCGCGAGGAGCACCCCATCGAGGAAGGAATATGACGCAGGTTTTGCGTGCCAGACGTCTGCTCACCGAACAGGGGTGGCTGGACGATCACCAGTTGCGCGTTGAAGAAGGGCTCATCACGGCAATCGAGCCGATTCCGGCGGGCATCACCGCGCGCGATGCCGAGCTACTGTGTCCCGCCTACATCGACACCCACGTCCACGGTGGCGCGGGGGTCGACGTGATGGACGATGAACCAGATGCGCTCGACAAATTGGCGATGCACAAAGCACGGGAAGGGGTTGCCAGTTGGCTCCCCACCACTGTCACCGCGCCGCTAAAGACGATTCACCGCGCGCTGGAGCGCATTGCTCAGCGCTATCATGCCGGTGGGCCTGGAGCACAGGTGCTGGGAAGTTATCTGGAAGGACCGTACTTCACGCCGCAGAATAAGGGTGCCCATCCCCCGGAACTGTTTCGGGAGCTGGACCTCGCGGAGCTGGATGAGCTGATTGCCATTTCTCGACAGACTCTGCGCGTGGTTGCGCTGGCTCCGGAAAAACCGGGAGCATTGCAGGCAATTAGCCATCTCAGACAGCAGGGTGTGCGGGTAATGTTGGGGCATAGCGCGGCAAGCTGGGCACAAACCCGGGCCGCCTTTGACGCCGGCGCAGACGGACTCGTGCACTGCTACAACGGCATGACCGGACTTCATCACCGGGAGCCCGGGATGGTCGGCGCAGGACTCACTGACCCACGCGCGTGGCTGGAACTTATCGCCGATGGGCACCATGTCCATCCGGCAGCCATGAAACTCTGTTGCTGCTGTGCAAAAGAGAGGCTGGTGCTGATAACCGATGCGATGCAGGCTGCCGGTATGCCAGACGGAAACTACACGTTGTGCGGTGAAAAGGTCGAAATGCACGGAGGAATCGTGCGCACCGCATCCGGTAGCCTGGCGGGCAGCACGTTGTCGGTTGATGCGGCAGTGCGCAATATGGTCGAACTGACCGGGATCGCCCCTGAGGATGCGATCCATATGGCGTCGCTTCATCCAGCGCGTCTGCTGGGGATCGAGAGCCACTCAGGATCGTTAGCCCCAGGCAAACGCGCCAGCACGATCGCCCTCGATAGCGGACTGCATTTACAACAGATTTGGATTCAGGGTCAGCACCTCCCCCTTTGACCTTTTTTCTCCCAGGCCTTCGTTCATCAATCGCAAGGCCTTTCTTTTCCTTTCGATTAAGAAAACCCTCACGCCTGGATGATGGCTGAGAATCATTACATATCAATAAGATAAAAAAGCTCTCTGAACAACCGATCACACTTTTCGTTTTATTTCATTTTGCATCATTGAACTTTCGATTTCTTTCCTATAAATTTTAATCAATCGATCATGTGAACAAGTGAAACGAAACGAAAGATAGCGACATTTTGCCAGCGTCTGATGTGGAATTCACAAGACTAAGGACTTACGTTATGCCTGAAACCTATACCCCTGCTGCTGCAACAACCGGAACCTGGACCGAAGAAGAGATCCGCCAGCAGCCTGCCAGTTGGATCCGCTCGCTAACGAACATCGACGCGATGCGAACCGCGATCGACAACTTTCTTGCCCCCCTGCTTCGTAAAGACGATCTGCGGATCGTCCTGACCGGAGCGGGTACCTCGGCATTCATTGGCGAGATCGTCGCCCCCTGGCTTGCCAGCCACACCGGACAAAACATCAGCGCAATACCGACCACCGATCTGGTCACCAATCCGATGGATTATCTGAATCCGGCGCATCCGCTGCTGCTGGTCTCGTTTGCCCGTTCCGGCAACAGCCCGGAAAGCGTTGCCGCAGTGGAACTGGCAAACCAGTTCGTTCCTGAGTGCTATCACCTTTCGATCACCTGCAATGAAGCAGGTAGCCTGTACCAGACCGCCGTTGCAAGCGATAACGCCTTTGCCCTGCTGATGCCGGCAGAAACGCACGATCGCGGTTTTGCGATGACCAGCAGTATTACCACCATGATGGCCAGTTGCCTGGCGGTGTTCGCACCGAAAATCTTCAACAGCCAAACCTTCCGCGATGTCGCGGATCGCTGCCAGACGATCCTGTCATCACTGGGTGATTTCAGCCACGGCGTATTTGGCAACGGTGCCTGGAAACGGATCGTCTATCTCGGAAGCGGTGGATTACAGGGGGCTGCGCGTGAATCAGCTCTGAAAGTACTCGAGCTGACCGCCGGTAAGCTGGCGGCATTTTACGACTCGCCAACGGGCTTCCGCCACGGCCCGAAATCCCTGGTGGATAACGAAACGCTGATCGTGGTGTATATCTCCAGCCATCCTTACACACGGCAGTACGATCTCGATCTGCTGGCGGAGTTGCGTCGCGACGATCAAGCAATGCGCGTTGTCGCTGTTGCGGCCGAAAGCGATTCCATCATTGAAGCTGGTCCGCACATCCTGTTGCCACCTGCACGTCATTTTATCGATAGTGAGCTGGCATTCTGCTACCTGATGTATGCCCAGGTCTTTGCGCTCACTCAGTCCATCCATGTCGGTAATACGCCGGATACTCCCTCCCGCAGCGGTACAGTCAACCGCGTCGTGCAGGGCGTCGTTATTCATCCGTGGCAGGCTTAAGAGGATCCGATCATGAGTATCATTTCCACGAAGTATCTCCTGCAAGATGCCCAGGCAAAAGGCTACGCCGTACCGGCCTTCAACATCCATAATGCCGAGACGATCCAGGCGATCCTCGAAGTGTGTAGCGAAATGCAATCACCGGTGATCCTCGCCGGTACACCAGGCACCTTCAAGCATATCGCGCTGGAGGAGCTTTACGCGCTGTGCACCGCCTACTCCACCACCTACGGCATGCCGCTGGCGCTGCATCTCGATCATCATGAATCGCTGGACGACATTCGCCATAAAGTAAACGCCGGGGTACGCAGTGCCATGATCGACGGTAGCCACTTCCCGTTTGAGGAAAACGTGAAGCTGGTGAAATCGGTGGTGGATTTTTGCCACGCCCGCGATTGCAGCGTAGAAGCAGAGTTAGGACGACTGGGTGGCGTTGAAGACGACATGAGCGTTGATGCAGAAAGCGCCTTTCTGACCGATCCGCAGGAGGCCAAACGCTTTGTTGAGCTGACCGGCGTCGACAGCCTCGCCGTCGCCATCGGCACCGCACACGGCCTTTACACCAAAAAACCGAAAATCGACTTCCAGCGTCTGGCTGAAATCCGTGAAGTGGTAGATATTCCGCTGGTGCTGCACGGCGCAAGCGATGTGCCTGATGACTATGTGCGCCGCACGATAGAGCTGGGCGTCTGTAAGGTTAACGTCGCCACCGAACTGAAAATTGCCTTCGCCGATGCCGTGAAAGCGTGGTTTGCTGATAACCCACAGGGCAACGATCCACGTTACTACATGCGTGTCGGTATGGATGCGATGAAAGAAGTGGTGAGAAGTAAAATCACGGTTTGCGGATCGGCTAACAAATTAGTGGCTGATTCCGATTTAATTTAAAGTCGTCCTGTTTCAACATCATATTCAGAAGCGTTATCTGATTTATATCAGGTAGCGCTTTCTGACCAAATAGCGGAGGAAAATAACGCGAACACATCACGCTGAATAAATTTATGAATGCGATACGGTAAAAATAATATATTTCAACAAGTTCTGTCATTCAATTATTTTATGGTGAGGATTTAAGTATGAGCAGTCCAAATATCCTGTTAACGCGTATTGATAACCGACTGGTACATGGTCAGGTGGGCGTCACCTGGACATCGACAATCGGTGCCAATCTGCTGGTCGTCGTGGATGATGATGTCGCTCAGGATGAGATTCAGCAGAAATTAATGGGCATCACCGCAGAAACCTACGGTTTCGGTATCCGTTTCTTTTCTATAGAAAAAACAATCAACGTCATCGGTAAGGCCGCGCCACACCAGAAGATATTCCTGATTTGCCGCACGCCGCAAACGGTCAGAAAGCTGCTCGAAGGCGGTATCACGCTTAACGACGTGAACGTCGGCAACATGCACTTCTCGGAAGGCAAAAAGCAGATCAGCAGTAAAGTTTATGTCAATGAACAGGATCTTCAGGACCTGCAGTTCATTAAAAAACACGGCGTAAACATTTTTATTCAGGATGTCCCTGGCGATCAAAAAGAAACGATCCCGGAGTAAATAACAAGCCAATGTTTTCATAGTAAAGGGACTTATTTACATGAGGTGTTTAAAATGCATGAAATAACGCTTTTACAAGGGATATCCCTCGCTGCATTAGTCTTCTTTCTGGGAATCGATTTTTGGCTGGAAGCCTTGTTTTTATTCAGACCGATTATTGTGTGTACGCTCACTGGCGCCATTCTTGGCGACATTCATATTGGTTTGATTACGGGCGGTTTGACCGAGCTGGCTTTTGCCGGCTTGACGCCCGCCGGCGGCGTCCAGCCGCCAAACCCCATTATGGCGGGGCTAATGACCACGGTGATCGCCTGGTCTACCGGCGTGGATGCCAAAACCGCCATCGGTCTCGGCTTGCCGTTCAGCCTGCTGATGCAATACGTGATTCTGTTTTTCTATTCCGCCTTCTCCCTGTTTATGTCCCGGGCCGACAATTGCGCTAAAGAAGCTAATACCCGCGCATTTGCACGTCTGAACTGGCTGACAACGCTGATTGTCGCCTGCTCATACGCCATTATCGCGTTTCTGTGTACCTATCTGGCGCAAGGTGCCATGCAGGCGCTGGTGAAAGCCATGCCGGCCTGGCTGACTCATGGTTTCGAAGTTGCGGGCGGTATTCTGCCTGCCGTCGGTTTTGGTTTGCTACTGCGTGTGATGTTCAAAGCGCAGTACATTCCTTACCTGATCGCTGGCTTCCTCTTTGTCTGCTACATCCAGGTCAACAACTTACTCCCGGTCGCGGTCCTCGGCGCGGGCTTCGCCGTGTACGAATTTTTCAATGCCAAAGCCAAACAGCAGGCACAACCCCAGCCTGTCGCCCGTAAAAATGATGATGAAGAGGATTACAGCAATGGGATCTGAAATCAGTAAAAAAGACATTACCCGTCTTGGCTTCCGCTCTTCCCTTCTTCAGGCGAGCTTTAACTATGAAAGGATGCAGGCGGGCGGCTTTACCTGGGCGATGCTGCCGATTCTGAAAAAAATCTATAAAGATGATAAGCCGGGTCTGAGTGCGGCCATGAAAGATCATCTGGAATTTATCAATACTCATCCGAACCTCGTCGGTTTCCTGATGGGCTTACTGATCTCAATGGAAGAGAAAGGAGAAAACCGCGACACCATTAAAGGTCTGAAAGTGGCGCTGTTTGGTCCCATCGCCGGGATTGGCGATGCCATTTTCTGGTTCACCTTGCTGCCGATTATGGCGGGGATCTGCTCCTCTTTCGCCAGCCAGGGCAATTTACTGGGCCCGATTCTGTTCTTCGCCGTCTATTTAATGATCTTTTTCCTGCGCGTCGGCTGGACTCACGTCGGCTATTCGGTCGGGGTAAAAGCCATTGATAAGGTGAGGGAAAATTCGCAGATGATCGCCCGTTCGGCGACGATCCTTGGGATCACGGTGATTGGCGGTCTGATCGCCTCCTACGTCCATATCGATGTCGTGACCTCTTTTGCCATCGACAGTACGCACAACGTGGCCCTGCAAAAGGATTTCTTTGATAAGGTCTTCCCGAACATTTTACCGATGGGCTACACGCTGCTGATGTACTACCTGTTGCGGGTGAAAAAAGCGCATCCGGTATTGCTAATCGGTGTCACCTTTGTGCTTTCTATCGTCTCTTCCGCACTCGGTATTTTGTAAACCGCACGGGGCGCGACTTTGCGTGCGCCCCTCGCCAAAAGGATGGCTGACAAATGCAATGCATACAGTACTGCGACCATTATGACGCACTCAGCGATCGTGCCAGCGAACGATTAATTCAGGTAATACAAGACAAACCTGACGCGACGATCTGCCTGGCGACGGGTGCGACGCCTGAACTGACCTATCGTTTCCTGGTCGAGAAAATACAGCAACGTCACGTTGATATCCGCAACGTGACCTTTGTGAAGCTCGATGAATGGGTGGGAATCCCCTTACACACGCCGGGCACCTGCGAATCATTCCTGCAACAGCATATCGTGCAACCACTTGGCCTGCGCCAGGAACAGCTGATTGGTTTTCAGTCAGAAAATATCGACGAAGCGGAGTGCGAGCGCGTGACGGATTTGATTGCCAGCCGGGGCGGTCTCGATTTATGCGTATTGGGCATCGGCAAGAATGGTCATCTGGGGCTGAACGAACCGGGAAGCGCGCTGGAACCGTTTTGCCATATCAGCAGGCTTGATGAGCAAACGCGTCACCACGACATGCTTAAATCGGCCGGTCGTCCCGTAACGCACGGCATCACGCTGGGACTGAAGGAGATCCTCAATGCAAAGGAAATTCTGCTGCTGATTGCCGGAGAAGGAAAACAGAACGCTGTTGAAAAATACCTGACCACGGCCGTGACGACCGCGATTCCGGCCTCGTTTCTGTGGCTGCATGACAATACGACATGTTTAGTGGATGGCTCGCGTTACTCTGATCGGTAACATCCCATCTCATTCTGACACGCTGCAGTATTTCTGCAGCGTGTTTCCCGGATTACCCTTGCTGCTCCAGCGCATATTTGTACAGCGCGTTCTTTTTCACGCCGTGGATTTCCGCCGCCAGCGCCGCGGCTTTCTTTAGCGGCAACTCGGCCTGTAACAACGCGAGGGTGCGCAGGGCATCGGCGGGCAGTTCATCTTCCTGCGCCTTGTGCCCTTCCACAATCAGCACCATCTCGCCTTTACGCCGGTTTTCGTCCTCTTTAACCCACGCCAGCAGTTCCCCCACCGGTGCGCCATGAATCGTCTCCCAGGTTTTGGTCAGCTCACGCGCCAGCACCACATAGCGGGATCCGCCCCACACCGCGACCATATCTTCCAGGCTGTCCAGCAGGCGATGAGTGGATTCATAGAAAATCAACGTGCGCGGTTCGGTTTCGATCGCTTTCAGCGCGTCGCGACGTCCTTTTGATTTAGCGGGTAAAAAGCCTTCATAGCAGAAGCGATCGGACGGCAACCCCGCCGCACTTAATGCAGCAATCGCCGCACAGGGCCCCGGCAACGGTACGACACGGATGCCCTGCTCACGACAGGTACGCACCAGGTGGTAACCCGGATCGTTAATCAGCGGCGTCCCGGCATCAGAAACCAGCGCGATGTTCTGGCCTTCTTTCAACTTCGCCACCAGCGTTTCTGCTTTTTGCTGCTCATTATGATCGTGCAGGGCGAACAACCGGGCATTTATCGCGAAATGCTGCAATAATAATCCGGTATGACGAGTATCTTCAGCGGCAATTAAATCAACAGCTTGTAACACTTCGAGCGCACGCTGGGTAATATCAGACAAATTCCCGATAGGTGTAGGTACAATAAAGAGTTGGCCGCGAGAATTATCCGCCGATTCGTGTTGTGTCATTGTGTCGTCCGTATTGCCGATTTAATATTGAGCATTGCGTATAAAAAATATCACTGGATACAGTATGGTACCCTTAACATTCTCTTGTTTAAAAGCCGCGCGCTGTCTGCCTGTCGTTCTGGCAGCCCTTATTTTCGCCGGCTGCGGCACCCAGTCCCCCGATCAGAGCACTGCCCATATGCAGGGCACAGCACAAGCTGATTCCGGCTTTTATCTGCAACAGATGCAGCAAAGCGCAAATGATAGCAAGACCAACTGGCAATTACTCGCCATTCGTGCACTGCTGAAAGAAGGCAAAAGCCAGCAGGCTATCGACCTGTTTAACCAACTGCCGCAGGATCTGAATGATACCCAGCGCCGGGAACAGTCGCTGCTGGCCGTGGAAAGTAAACTGGCGCAGAAAGATTTCGCCGGAGCACAGGCCCTGCTGGAAAAGCTTACCCCATCTGATTTTGAGAAAAATCAGCAGGCCCGCTACTGGCAGGCGCAGATTGACGCCAGCCAGGGCCGCCCGTCACTCTCGTTGCTGCGCGCCCTGATTGCGCAGGAACCCCTGCTTGGCGAGAAGGATAAGCAGAAAAACATGGACGCCACCTGGCAAGCGTTGTCTGCAATGACGCAGGAGCAGGCACAGGCGCTGGTGATCAATGCGGATGAAAACGTACTGCAAGGCTGGCTGGATCTACAACGCGTTTGGTTTGATAACCGCAGCGATCCGGACATGATGAAAGCAGGCATTGCCGACTGGCAAAAACGCTACCCGCAAAATCCGGGTGCGAAACTGCTGCCAACCCAACTGGTCAACGTGCAGAGCTTTAAACCCGCCTCGACCAGTAAAATCGCCCTGCTGCTGCCGCTGAACGGTCAGGCGGCCGTATTTGGTCGCACCATTCAACAGGGCTTTGAAGCAGCCAAAAATCTTGGTACGCAACCTGTCGACGCGCAGCCCGCCGCACAACCGGCAAATGTCGCCGCTCCAACGCCAGCAGACCCGCAGCCGCAGACGACTGATGGCGTCGCCAGTCCTTCCCAGGCATCAGTGAGCGATTTAACCCACGACGAGCAGGCCGAACAGCCAGCCGCCGTCAGCACGTCGCAGGCAACGCCTGTGCAACCAGCCGCAACCAGCGCGGCGGCAAATCCTTCCGCGGAGCTGAAAATTTATGATACCAGCGCCCAACCGCTCGATCAGATCCTGACGCAGGTTCAGCAGGACGGCGCGAGTATCGTGGTCGGTCCGCTGCTGAAAAACAACGTCGACGAACTGGTCAAAAGCAACACCCCGCTGAACGTACTGGCGCTTAACCAGCCGGAATCGGTGCAGAGCCGGGCAAACATCTGTTACTTCGCCCTCTCACCGGAAGATGAAGCGCGTGATGCGGCGCGCCATATCCGTGAACAGGGTAAACAGTCGCCGCTGCTGCTGATCCCACGTAGCGCGCTGGGCGATCGTGTTGCTAACGCCTTTGCCCAGGAGTGGCAAAAACTGGGTGGCGCTACGGTGCTGCAACAGAAATTTGGCTCGACGGCGGAACTGCGTATGGGCGTCAACGGCGGTTCCGGGATAGCGTTAACCGGTAGCCCTATTGCTGCCAGCACACCGTCTCAACCCGGCGTTACCATTGGCAATTTAACCATTCCGGCACCGCCAACGGATGCCCAGATTAGCGGCAACGGTGGTCGCGTGGATGCCGTGTATATTCTGGCAACACCGAATGAGATCGCCTTCATCAAGCCGATGATCGCCATGCGCAACGGTAGCCAGAGTGGTGCAACGCTGTACGCGAGTTCGCGTAGCGCGCAGGGGAATGCCGGCCCGGACTTCCGTCTGGAAATGGATGGCCTGCAGTACAGCGAGATCCCTATGCTGGCAGGCGCGAATCCGTCGCTGATGCAACAGGCGCTGGGTGCAGTGCATAACGACTACTCGCTGGCGCGCATGTACGCAATGGGCGTGGACGCCTGGTCGCTGGCGAACCATTTCTCCCAGATGCGTCAGGTGCAGGGCTTCGAAATTAATGGGAATACCGGCGCGCTGACCGCCAGTCAGGACTGTGTGATTAACAGGAAGTTATCATGGCTCCAGTACCAACAAGGGCAGATTGTCCCCGCCAGTTAACGAGCAAACAGGCCGGTGACGCGTGGGAAACCACCGCACGTCGCTGGCTGGAGCGCAAGGGACTGCATTTTATCGCCGCCAACGTGCATGAACGCGGCGGCGAGATCGATCTGATCATGCGTGATGGCAAGTCGACCGTCTTCATTGAGGTCCGCTACCGACGCTCTGCAACGTTTGGTAGTGCCGCTGCCAGTGTGACACGCAGCAAGCAGCGTAAATTATTACAGGCTGCCCGCTTGTGGCTCGCGCGCCACAATGGGAGTTTTGATACTGTGGATTGCCGGTTCGATGTGTTAGCCTTCACCGGAAATGATGTTGAGTGGTTCAGGAACGCTTTTACCGACTGCTCATAATTGAAGATTTAAGGATTAGCGTGTTAGACAGAATTAAAGTCTGCTTTACCGAAAGCATTCAAACTCAAATTGCAGCGGCAGAAGCCCTCCCGGATGCTATCTCTCGCGCCGCCGTGACGCTGGTTCATTCACTGCTCAATGGCAACAAAATTCTCTGTTGTGGTAATGGGACATCCGCCGCCAACGCACAGCATTTTGCTGCCAGCATGATCAACCGCTTTGAAACAGAACGCCCCAGTTTACCTGCGATTGCACTAAATACGGATAATGTGGTCTTAACAGCGATTGCTAACGACCGTCTGCATGATGAAGTGTATGCAAAACAGGTTCGGGCGTTAGGTCATGCGGGCGATGTCTTACTGGCCATCTCGACGCGCGGCAACAGCCGCGATATTGTTAAGGCCGTGGAAGCCGCCGTCACGCGAGATATGACGATTGTGGCATTGACCGGGTATGACGGGGGGGAACTGGCTGGACTATTAGGGCCACAGGATGTTGAGATCCGTATCCCTTCGCATCATAGTGCGCGCATTCAGGAAATGCATATGCTGACGGTAAACTGCCTGTGCGATCTGATCGATAACACGCTTTTCCCTCACCAGGATGATTAAGGAGTACACATGAAGGCTTTATCGCCAATCGCAGTCCTTATTTCTGCTCTGCTGTTGCAAGGTTGTGTGGCCGCCGCTGTTGTGGGTACCGCCGCCGTTGGCACCAAAGCAGCAACAGACCCACGTAGCGTAGGCACTCAGGTAGACGATGGAACCCTGGAAGTGCGCGTCAACAGCGCGCTGTCGAAAGATGCACAGATCAAGAAAGAAACACGCATTAACGTGACGGCTTATCAGGGTAAAGTGTTACTGGTCGGTCAGTCGCCGAATAGTGAGCTCTCCTCACGGGCTAAACAAATTGCAATGGGCGTCGATGGCGCCACCGAGGTCTATAACGAGATCCGTCAGGGCCAGCCGATTGGCATGGGCACCGCGTCAAATGACACATGGATCACCACCAAAGTGCGCTCTCAGCTACTGACCAGCGACCAGGTTAAATCATCAAACGTGAAAGTGACGACCGAAAACGGTGAAGTGTTCCTGTTAGGTCTGGTGACCGAACGTGAAGCGAAAGCGGCTGCGGATATCGCCAGCCGGGTTAGCGGCGTGAAGCGCGTGACCACGGCGTTTACCTTCATCAAGTAATCCCGCAAGGCCTGATTAGGCGCTTTAGCGTCGACATCAGGCCATATGTGCCGGATGGCGGCGTGACCGCCTTATCCGGCCTACAGAGTGTATTATTGTAGGCCGGGCAAGCGAAGCGCCCACGGCATTCCTTTTTATATCAACGCAATACTTCCTACTATCACGCCAGAGACCACCACCAGCACTGCCGTTAACCACAATGCTTTTGCCGGGAACGCTTTACGCAGCATAATGAGCGACGGCAGGCTAACCGCGGGTAAGGTCATCAGCAGTGCAAGCGCAGGCGCAGTGCCCATCCCTGCCAGCATCATTGTCTGCACAATCGGGATTTCTGCCGCCGTCGGGATCACAAACAAACAACCCGCTACCGCCAGCGCAATCACCCACAGCAGGCTATTATCGATCGCACCATCCGCGTGCGGAAACAGCCAGACGCGCGCAGCGCCCAGTACCAGCACCGCCAGGATGTAGACCGGAATAGTACTCCAGAACAGCGTCCACAGCGCACGCCCCCAGCGGACAAAGAACCCGTCCTGCGCATCTGGTTGCGTGATTTCTACCGGCAACTCAGTTTGTGGAGGCTCTTTCACCCATTTTTGCACCAGCGTCGCCACCACCAGCACCATTGCCAGTCCGGCAACCAGACGAATCGCCGCGAAATGCCAGCCGAGGACAAAGCCCATAAATACCAGCGTCGCCGGGTTTAACAGGGGATTCCCCATCCAGAATGCCAGCGCCCCACCCATCGAAACCTGCTGGCGACGCATCCCCGCCGCCACCGGTGCGGCGCAGCAGGTACACATCATGCCGGGCAGAGAGAAAAGCGTGCCAAATAACGTGCCGCGAAAACGCGCTTGCCCGAGCGTACGTAACAGCCAGTCGCGCGGGATCAGAACCTGAATCAGCGAGCCAAGGATCACCCCCAATACTGCGGCCTTCCAGACTGCAATGAAATAGACCATCGCATAGTCCCAGGCCGCCTGCCACGGGTTCGCATCGGCCTGCGCCAGAATGGATTTACCGATACTGTGAGTATCTGCGGCAATGAAGGCTTTCCCGTAATAAGGCTGCCATTTCACGTACCAGAGACCGACGATGACAACAAGAAAGAAAAGAGCGGGCTTCCACCATTGAAACGGTGTTGCCGCCTGAGATGAAGACTGACCAGCCATAGCATTCCCCAGGGAGTGTAAGAGTAATAAGCCGGAGAATACTACGCCTTTGGGAAATGTTTGGAAATGCTATATTGACGCCGCCTTCTCCCGCAGCTGAGACGAGGTCAGGATCGTCACACCTTCATGTTCAGGTGACAGCGCATCAGCCAGCATTGCACGCGCTACGTCCCGCGCGTCAATCGACTTCCAGTTGCCTGGCAACAACCGGAAAAACGGCGCAAAAAGAGTTTCAGTGAACCGATGTCTGTTGCGGTCACCAAGCAGCATCGACGGACGCGCAATCGTCAACTTCGGCCACGCTTGCGCGATCAGCGCCTCTTCCATTTCCCCTTTTACACGATTGTAGAAAAACGGCGAACGGGCGTTGGCCCCCATCGAACTCACCACCAGCATATGCTGAGCGCCCAGACGGCGGCCGGTCAAGGCGGTGTCGACCACCAGCGTATAGTCGGCATGAATAAATGCCTCTTTGCTGCCAGCTTCGCGCCGGGTCGTGCCCAGACAGCAAAAAACGATATCGACAGGATCGGTAACCTGCGCCAGCGCATCGCTCAATTGCGGATCGTAGGGATTATAGACGCCAGGCATGTCCGCCAGCGGACGTCGCGTCGGGGCTGCAATTGAATGGATCTTCGGTTCATTAAGCAGCATCCGCAGCAAATGCCCGCCAACCAACCCGGTCGCCCCGGTAATCAGTACCTGATTCATCCTCACTCCTTTCCAGAATAGTCCGCCTTGCGCCCTCAGTCTCATCGACCAGGCTTATTAGTTCACAGTGTAATTATCCATCATCATGGAAAAATTGCCTTATCCAATGCCACTATCGCGGAGGACGTATGAGTAAGAAGATTGCCGTTTTGATCACTGACGAGTTTGAGGATTCAGAATTCACCTCACCTGCAGCAGAATTTCGCCAGGCCGGGCACGAGGTCATTACGATTGAAAAACAGGCAGGTAAAACGGTGAAAGGAAAAAAAGGCGAGGCCAGCGTCACCATTGATAAAGCGATTGATGAGGTCCGGCCTGCTGATTTTGATGCCCTGCTGTTACCGGGAGGCCATTCGCCGGATTACCTGCGCGGTGACGATCGCTTCGTCACCTTTACACGCGACTTCGTGAATACGGGTAAACCCGTCTTCGCCATCTGCCACGGGCCACAGTTGCTGATCAGTGCCGATGTTATTCGCGGTCGTAAACTCACCGCGGTAAAACCGATCATTATCGATGTGAAAAATGCGGGCGCGGAATTTTACGATCAGGAGGTGGTGGTTGATAAAGACCAACTGGTTACCAGTCGTACCCCCGATGATCTGCCAGCGTTCAATCGGGAAGCATTACGTATCCTTGGTGCCTGACTGACGTTGCCACACCAGCTTTTTGCCAAAGCCCAGGGTATTGTCGGTGAACTTGAGTTCATCCAGGCGGATTTCCCATACCGGCGCGGACAGCATCCTGGCGACTGGAAAGCGGCGAAGATAGGCCTGTCGCGCCGCGTCGCTTTCTTCGCCTGCCAGTTGACGGATCTCGCCTGTAAACTGCACACCGCGAATCAATGCGACCGTTTTTGGTTGGCCGTTTACTGTTCCGGCAACGGGCGCTCGCGGGCCTGACACCTGCGCATGACGCGTTTTCTCTTCCGTCAGCAGATAAAAAACCACCTTTTTGGCGTCGAAGAGATAAAACGCATTTGCACACCACAGTTCGCCTTCACGGTGCACGCACCAGGTCACAACATGTTGTTTCGCCAGCCAACGACTGATTGCAGTGAGTGTTTCCATCTCGGTTCTCTTTTATACTGGATGCCAGAAACGTAACACGCCGAAGGCCATGATGACACCCTGGTATCTTTATCTGATCCGCACCGCCGATAACGCCCTGTATACCGGGATCACGACCGACGTGGCGCGCCGCTACCAACAGCATCAAAGTGGTAAAGGCGCGAAGGCGCTACGGGGAAAAGGGGAGTTGACGCTGGCGTTTTACGCACCGGTTGGCGATCGTTCACTGGCGCTACGCGCTGAATACCGGGTTAAAAGACTCACCAAGCGGCAGAAAGAACGGCTTGTCGCAGAAGGCGAAGGGTTTGCAGCGTTACTGAACGACCTGCAAACCCCGGCGCTTAAAAACGATTAAAGTGATCGTGATACTCGACCAGTCCCGTGACGCCATTTAGCGCGTCTTCCGCTAAACGATGTACCTGGAACGCACTTTCGGTGCCCGGCCAGCGGCAATGCAGATCGTAATGGGCGGCCAGCTCGAAACCAAAGCGGCTGTACAGTGCCGGATCGCCCAGGGTGACCACGGCGGCATAGCCAAATTCGTTGAGTGAATCCAGTCCTTCGTAGACCAACTGGCGCGCCAGCCCTTGCCCACGGTAGTTTTCATCAACTGCCAGCGGTGCCATGCCGACCCACTGCAAATCTTCACCCTGCACGTCAACAGGACTGAATGCCACGTAGCCCACCACCTGACCTTCATCGTCGGTGGCGACCAGACCGAGCGTCAGAAAACCATCTTCACGCAGGGAGTGTACCAGTTCCGCTTCCGCATCGCTTTCGAATGAACGACGCAGCAGGGCATCAATACCGGGTGCATCAATGGGAATTTCTACTCGAATCAGCATGGTTCACCTACCGATGTCTGTTTGGTTTCTGGCGAGTATTTCATGCCCGCCTCAACAAAATCCGCCAGTTGCAGCAGCATAACGCGCAACGCTTTGGGCATCTGCTCCAGCTCAATGGCATCCATCAGGTTCTTCACATACAACCCTAACTCCGTATCCCCTTCAATCACCAGGCGGCGCTGGAAGAAGAGCGTATCCGGATCCTGCTTACGCGCGGCGATCATCAGCAGATCGCTGGCGTCGGCGCTAAAACTCACGTCGGCTTGCGCGTCCTCGCTGACGATCAGTTTGTCATTCTCAACCGAGGTATACCACTTCAGGCCGATATCACGAACCGTTATGCTTAACCAACGGCCTTCAAGGAACTCCAGCTCCCCGTCAGCGAGGGCCTGGCGAAATTGCCAGCTCAGAACCTGTTCCAGAACCTGGCGTTGCAGTGCAAAGGGCGTCAATTTAACTGGCACACTCATCAGAGAAGGACCGAAATGTACTAAGCGTGAACGCAGCTTATCTAACACGAGCTTTACTCCCTGTTTCAATTATCCTGCTATTTTGCCATATCAGATAAACGACATAGCGGCGTAAATCAACAATTACGTGCGAAATCCCTACCTCTTTATTACTGATATCAATACGACTTTAACTGCCTTAAATCAAAAATTGTCGCAGCAAGGTTAACTAAAATCCTTGTTCGTTAACAATTATGCGTCCCAGGCGGCGCAATCTTCAGGATAAATTATGGAGCTGCTCTGCCCTGCCGGAAATCTCCCGGCGCTTAAGGCGGCCATCGAAAACGGCGCTGATGCCGTTTATATCGGGCTTAAAGATGATACTAACGCCCGCCACTTCGCCGGCCTTAACTTTACCGAGAAGAAATTGCAGGAAGCGGTGAGTTTTGTCCATCAACACCGCCGTAAATTACACATCGCAATTAACACATTTGCGCATCCGGATGGTTATGCCCGCTGGCAGCGTGCGGTGGATATGGCTGCACAACTGGGGGCGGATGCGCTGATCCTCGCCGATCTCGCCATGCTTGAGTATGCCGCAGTTCGTTACCCGCATATTGAGCGCCATGTCTCTGTTCAGGCTTCGGCTACCAATGAAGAAGCGATCAACTTTTATCACCGCAATTTTGATGTTGCTCGCGTCGTCCTGCCGCGCGTGCTCTCGATCCATCAGGTGAAACAGCTTGCCCGCGCAACGCCGGTGCCGCTGGAGGTTTTTGCTTTCGGCAGTCTGTGCATTATGGCCGAAGGCCGCTGTTACCTCTCGTCCTGGCTGACCGGTGAATCCCCCAATACGGTAGGGGCCTGTTCCCCTGCCCGCTTTGTGCGCTGGCAACAGACGCCGCAGGGACTGGAATCACGCCTCAATGAAGTACTGATCGACCGCTATCAGGACGGGGAAAACGCGGGCTATCCGACGCTGTGTAAAGGTCGCTATCTGGTCGACGGCGAGCGTTACCACGTGCTGGAAGAACCCACCAGCCTGAACACGCTGGAACTCCTGCCGGAACTGCTGGCGGCGAATATTGCCTCGGTGAAAATCGAAGGCCGTCAACGCAGCCCAGCCTATGTCAGCCAGGTCGCAAAAGTGTGGCGTCAGGCGATCGACCGCTGTATGGCCGACCCGCAGAACTATGCGCCGCAGGCCGCCTGGATGGAGACGCTCGGCGCGATGTCCGAAGGCACTCAGACGACGCTTGGCGCGTATCACCGTAAATGGCAGTGAGAAAAGCAATGAAATACTCCTTAGGGCCGGTGCTTTACTACTGGCCGAAAGAAACGCTGGAAGACTTTTATCAGCAGGCTGCCACCAGCAGCGCTGATGTCATCTATCTCGGCGAAGCGGTATGTAGCAAACGCCGCGCCACCAAAGTCGGCGACTGGCTGGATATGGCTAAATCGCTCGCCGGTAGCGGTAAGCAGGTGGTGCTTTCGACGCTGGCGCTGGTGCAGGCCTCTTCTGAGCTGAACGAACTGAAGCGCTATGTCGAAAACGGCGACTTTCTGCTGGAGGCCAGCGATCTTGGCGTGGTGAATATGTGCGCCGACCGCAAGCTACCGTTCGTCGCCGGACACGCGCTGAACTGCTACAACGCAGTCACGCTGCGCCTGCTGCTCAAGCAGGGGATGGTGCGCTGGTGCATGCCGGTGGAGCTTTCCCGCGACTGGCTGGTGAACCTGCTCAATCAGTGTGATGAACTGGGGATTCGTCAGCAGTTTGAAGTGGAAGTCCTGAGCTATGGGCACCTGCCGCTGGCTTACTCCGCACGCTGCTTTACCGCCCGCTCGGAAGATCGTCCGAAAGATGAGTGCGAAACCTGCTGCATCAAGTACCCTAATGGCCGCGACGTGCTCTCCCAGGAAAATCAACAGGTGTTCGTCCTCAATGGCATTCAGACCATGAGCGGCTATATCTACAACCTCGGCAATGAACTGACGTCAATGCAGGGGCTGGTGGATATAGTGCGCCTGTCACCGCTGGGCACGGAGACATTCGCGATGCTCGACGCCTTCCGCGCCAATGAAACGGGATGCGCCCCACTACCACTCACCGCGCACAGCGACTGCAATGGCTACTGGAAACGCCTGGCCGGACTCGAGCTGCAGTTCTGATAAATAGCTCACTTTGTTAACAACATTAACTAATCTTTAATGCAGTATGAAAAGATTAACTGGTAACAAAGTGAGCCGTTATGACTGACAAAACCATTCCTTTCTCGGTGCTGGATCTGGCACCGATTCCTGACGGATCCTCAGCTAAAGAGGCGTTCACGCACTCGCTGGATCTCGCGCGCCTCGCGGAAAAACGAGGCTATCACCGCTACTGGCTGGCGGAACATCACAACATGACCGGTATCGCCAGCGCGGCCACCTCAGTGCTGATTGGCTATCTCGCCGCGAACACCCGGACTTTACATCTCGGTTCCGGCGGCGTCATGCTCCCCAACCACTCACCGCTGGTGATCGCCGAACAGTTCGGTACGCTGAATACGCTCTATCCCGGACGTATTGATCTCGGCTTAGGACGCGCGCCGGGCAGCGACCAGCCGACGATGCGGGCGCTGCGCCGCCATATGGGCGGCGATATCGATAACTTCCCTCGCGACGTCGCTGAACTGGTGGACTGGTTTGATGCGCGCGATCCCAATCCGCAGGTACGCCCGGTGCCTGGCTACGGCGAGAAGATCCCGGTCTGGCTGTTAGGCTCCAGCCTCTATAGCGCGCAGTTAGCCGCACAGCTTGGCCTGCCGTTCGCTTTTGCCTCCCACTTCGCGCCGGATATGCTGTTCCAGGCGCTGCATCTGTACCGCACTCAGTTCAGGCCGTCAACGCGGCTGGAAAAACCGTACGCAATGGTGTGTATCAATATCATTGCCGCCGACAGTAACCGTGATGCGGAGTATCTGTTCACCTCGATGCAGCAAGCGTTCGTGAAGTTGCGGCGTGGCGAAACAGGCCAACTCCCGGCGCCGATTCAATATATAGATCAGTTCTGGTCGCCGTCAGAACAGTACGGCGTACAGCAGGCACTCAGTATGTCGTTGGTCGGGGATAAAGCGAAAGTGCGCCACGGGCTGGAGTCTATTCTGCGTGAAACCCAGGCCGACGAGATCATGGTTAACGGGCAGATTTTTGACCATCAGGCACGTTTGCATTCGTTTGAACTGGCGATGCAGGTGAAAGAAGAGGTGGTGGGGTAGCCTTTTTGCCGGATGGCGGCTTCGCCTTATCCGGCCTACGCGATCCCTGTAGGCCCGGTAAGCGTAGCGCCACCGGGCCACAAGGTTACTGGTATACAGGCAGCAAATTAAAACTCGACAGGATGTGTACCAGCGCGTTACCCACACCGAAAACCAGAATCAGGACAATCATCGGCTTACCACCCCAGACACGGAATTTCGGGCTACCGAAGCGCTGGCGTGATTTGCGTGCCAACAGCGCCGGTACAATCGCGGCCCAGATAGTCGCCGCCAGCCCTGCGTAGCCAATGGCATACAGGAATCCGTTCGGCCACAACAGCCCCCCGACGATCGGCGGAGCAAAGGTGAGCAGCGCGGTTTTGAAGCGTCCCTGCGCCGAATCGTCAAAACTAAACAGATCCGCCAGATAGTCAAACAGTCCCAGCGTGACGCCAAGGAACGAACTCGCCACCGCGAAGTTAGAGAACACCACCAGCAGTAGATCCAGACTACGGCTGTTCAGCACGCCGCTCAGCGCCTGTACCAGCACATCAATATTGCCGCCCTTCTGCGCAATGCCGATAAACGCCGGACGCGGAATGTTCCCCATCGTCCCCAGCAACCAGACGGTGTAAAGCACTAGCGCCAGCAGCGTCCCGTAAACCAGGCACTTCACAATAGTACGAGGGTCTTTACCGTAGTATTTCATCAGGCTCGGGACGTTACCGTGATAGCCAAATGACGCCAGACAGAACGGCAGTGTCATCAGCAGGTACGGCGTATAAGAGGCGTTACTTTCCGCGACGTTAAACAGCGTTGTCGGCGCAACGTGTCCAAGCAGACTGCCAAAGGTCAGGAAGAAAGTAATCACCTTCGCACCCAGCACGATCGCCGTCATGCGGCTCACCGCTTTGGTACTCAGCCACACCACAAACGCCACCAACAGCGCAAAACCAAAACCGGCCGCACGGGCAGGCACGTTCAGCGACATCTCGCTGAAGGTATGGTGCAGAATCGAACCGCTCGCCGAAATATAGGCGTAGGTCAGGATATAGAGCACGAAGGCAATAGAGATACCGTTGACCACGTTCCAGCCTTTGCCCAGCAGGTCTTTGGTGATGGTGTCGAAGCTTGAGCCAATCCGGTAGTTAAGGTTTGCTTCAAGAATCATCAAACCGGAATGCAGCATACAGAACCAGGTAAAGACCAGCGCCGCCATTGACCAGAAAAACCAGCTACCTGCCATAACCACCGGCAGAGAGAACATCCCTGCGCCAATAATGGTGCCGCCGATAATCACCACGCCGCCGAGCAGCGAAGGTGATGTCTGGGTGGTGGTTAGTGTTGCCATTTAGCGATTTCTCCAGCGAATAATATTGTGACCGCATTTTAGTGTGTTGCACTGTACCAGTACAATAGTACAAATGAAATAAAAAAAGCCCCGATGATTTTATCGGGGCTGTATCTATTACTTTACGTCAGTAAACGAAAGGTTTACGCGTCACGACGACGGCTGGTACCGTCTTCACGACGTGGCGCACGGCTACCTTCACGACGTTCACCGCTGAAACGACGACCATCACCACGGCCACCTTCACGACGCTCACCGCCGAAACCGCGACCGCCTTCACGACGTTCACCGCCGAAGCTACGACCACCTCCACGACGTTCAGTGTGCGGCTGTGCATCGCCCACCAACTGCATATTCATCGGTTTGTTGAGGATGCGGGTACGCGTAAAGTGCTGCAATACTTCACCCGGCATACCTTTCGGCAGTTCGATGGTGGAGTGCGAAGCGAACAGCTTGATGTTACCAATGTAACGGCTGCTGATGTCGCCTTCGTTGGCGATCGCGCCAACGATATGACGAACTTCAACACCGTCATCGCGGCCCACTTCAATGCGATACAGCTGCATATCGCCAACATCGCGACGTTCACGACGCGGACGGTCTTCACGGTCGCCACGCGGAGCGCGATCGTTGCGGTCACGAGGACCACGATCGTCACGATCGCGGAATTCACGCTTCGGACGCATCGGCGCATCTGGCGGCAGAATCAGCGGACGTTCGCCCTGCGCCATCTTCAGCAGAGCGGCAGCCAGGGTTTCGATATCAAGCTCTTCGTCTTCCGCAGTCGGCTGCAGTTTAGCCAGCAGCGCACGGTACTGATCCAGATCGCTGCTTTCCAGCTGCTGCTGTACTTTGGCCGCAAATTTTTCCAGACGGCGTTTGCCCAGCAGTTCTGCGTTCGGCAGTTCAACTTCCGGAATGGTCAGCTTCATGGTGCGTTCGATGTTACGCAGCAGACGACGCTCGCGGTTCTCAACGAACAGCAGCGCACGGCCTGCACGACCCGCACGACCGGTACGACCGATACGGTGAACGTAAGACTCTGAATCCATCGGGATATCGTAGTTTACTACCAGGCTGATACGCTCAACGTCCAGGCCACGGGCCGCAACGTCGGTTGCAATCAGGATATCCAGACGACCATCTTTCAGACGCTCCAGGGTTTGCTCACGCAGCGCCTGGTTCATGTCGCCGTTCAGCGCGGCACTGTTATAGCCGCTACGCTCCAGCGCTTCAGCCACTTCCAGCGTCGCGTTTTTGGTACGAACGAAGATAATCGCCGCATCAAAATCTTCCGCTTCCAGGAAACGCACCAGCGCTTCGTTCTTACGCATGCCCCAGACAGTCCAGTAGCTCTGGCTGATGTCCGGACGGGTAGTGACGCTGGACTGAATGCGCACTTCCTGCGGTTCTTTCATGAAACGACGGGTAATGCGACGAATCGCTTCCGGCATGGTGGCAGAGAACAGAGCGGTCTGATGACCCTCCGGGATCTGCGCCATGATGGTTTCAACGTCTTCGATGAAGCCCATACGCAGCATTTCATCGGCTTCGTCCAGTACCAGACCGCTCAGGCGAGACAGGTCCAGGGTACCGCGTTTTAAGTGATCAAGCAGACGACCCGGCGTACCGACGACGATCTGCGGCCCTTGACGCAGGGCGCGTAACTGCACGTCATAACGCTGGCCGCCGTAAAGGGCAACCACGTTCACGCCGCGCATGTGTTTAGAGAAATCCGTCATGGCTTCGGCTACCTGAACCGCCAGTTCGCGGGTCGGTGCCAGCACCAGAATCTGAGGTGCCTTCAGCTCAGGATCAAGATTGTTGAGCAGCGGTAAAGAGAACGCTGCGGTTTTGCCGCTACCGGTCTGGGCCATACCCAGAACATCGCGACCGCCCAGCAGATGCGGAATGCACTCTGCCTGGATTGGAGATGGTTTTTCGTAACCCAGATCGTTAAGGGCTTCAAGGATAGGAGCCTTCAGGCCCAGATCTGCAAAAGTGGTTTCGAATTCAGCCATGTAGTACGTGTGCCTCAAAATTAATGGCGGCCAGTCTACATAACTCATCATGAAATTGATCTGCAATTTTCATTGAAAAGTGTGAACCGGCTCAAAGTAGGTGTATTAACGAACAACAACGCCCTCACCCGTGAAGGTGATGGCAATCAAAAAAGATTACGGGCTGATGTGTACGTCAGCTATTGCTGGTCCGATTCTGCCAGGTCATCTTGGTCCTGGCCCAGGAGCGATAATTCCAACAATGCATATCGGTGCTCAACAAAGTTATGAACGTTGTTAGCCACCGCCAGTTTGAACAATGCCGTAGCGTTGTCCAAATCCCCCAGACTTAGGTAGTACTTACCTAAATAGAAGTTGGTTTCACTGAGATGCTCAGCGAGCGAGGTGTTATCCGTTGCGTCCGCCTTGAGCTTTTCCATTAGCGTTGCTTCGCTAATGTTGCCCAGGTAGAACTCGACAATGTTCCATCCCCATTGTTCTTTATCCGATTTCTCGAAGCGCTGTTTCAGCGCGACTTTCGCCTGCTTCTCATCGAGCTTCTGCTCAGCGAGATAAAGCCACAGGCTGCGGAAAGGATCATTGGGATCGTCTTGATAAAACGCCAGCAGATCATCTTGCGCTAACTTGTCGCGACCGCCGTAATACAATGCGATACCGCGATTTAAGTGCGCGTAGTTGTAAGTTGGATCAAGCTCAAGTACAGAATCAAACGCTTCATAGGCAGCATCAAAATTGCCTGCCTGCGTTAAATAAATGCCTAAGTAATTGAATACTTCAGGCATATCAGGTCGGATTGCCAACGCTTGTGAAAAATCATTTCGCGCTAATGCCCTCAGACCGAGACTATCATACAACACTCCGCGCTCATATAAAAGCTGTGCGCGTTCGTCATCGGTTAAAGCCCGACTGGCAAGAATTTGTTCCATGCGTGCCAGAATCACTTCCTGCTGCAAAGTCGGTTGCAATGGTACTGCGAGGACTTCACTCTTACGCCAGGCGGAATTACTGCATCCAGCCAGCGTGAGTGCTGTTGCCACGAAACACCAGCGCAAAAAAGGCTTCATTTCCCACTCCCGAAGACAACGATTAATTGAACGTCCTGTTCCCCGGTTGCTAACAAGGCGTCCTGCCAGGTTAAAAGCCCTCCGCAACGCGGAGGGCAAATGGCAACCTTACTCGCCCTGCTGGCTAGCCGGAGCTTCCGGTGCAGCCGCTGGCTGAGATTGTTCAGTTGCTTCTTTAATGCTCAGACGTACGCGGCCCTGGCGATCAACTTCCAGAACTTTAACCGGTACTTCCTGGCCCATCTGCAGGTAATCGGTTACTTTCTCTACGCGCTTATCCGCGATCTGCGAGATGTGAACCAGACCTTCTTTACCGCCGCCGATGGCAACAAATGCGCCAAAGTCAACGATACGGGTCACTTTACCATTGTAGATACGACCAACTTCGATTTCTGCCGTGATCTCTTCGATACGACGGATAGCGTGTTTCGCTTTCTCACCGTCGGTCGCCGCGATCTTCACAGTACCGTCATCTTCGATTTCGATGGTGGTGCCGGTTTCTTCGGTCAGCGCACGGATCACAGAACCACCCTTGCCGATCACGTCTTTGATCTTGTCCGGGTTGATCTTGATGGTGTGGATACGCGGAGCAAACTGAGAAATGTCGCCACGCGGCGCGTTGATCGCCTGTTCCATCACGCCCAGGATGTGCAGACGCGCACCTTTAGCCTGGTTCAGTGCAACCTGCATGATCTCTTTGGTGATACCTTCAATTTTGATATCCATCTGCAGAGCAGAGATACCGTCGCGGGAACCCGCCACTTTGAAGTCCATATCGCCGAGGTGGTCTTCGTCGCCCAGGATGTCAGACAGTACGACAAAGTTGTCGCCTTCTTTCACCAGACCCATTGCGATACCCGCAACGGCGGCTTTGATCGGCACACCTGCGTCCATCAGCGCCAGAGAAGCGCCACAGACGGAAGCCATGGAAGAAGAACCGTTAGATTCGGTGATTTCAGACACCACACGTACGGTGTACGGGAATTTGTCCATTTCTGGCATAACAGCCAGAACGCCGCGCTTCGCCAGACGACCGTGACCAATTTCACGACGCTTCGGAGAACCGACCATGCCGGTTTCGCCAACGGAGTACGGAGGGAAGTTGTAGTGGAACAGGAAGCTGTCAGTACGCTCGCCCATCAGTTCATCAAGAACCTGTGCGTCACGTGCAGTTCCCAGCGTTGCAGTAACCAGCGCCTGAGTTTCACCACGGGTGAACAGTGCAGAACCGTGAGTACGCGGCAGTACGCCAGTGCGCACGTCCAGACCACGGATCATGTCTTTTTCACGGCCATCGATGCGCGGCTCGCCAGCCAGTACACGGCTACGCACAACGTTTTTCTCGATTGCGTGCAGGATTTCACCCAGTTCATTAGCGTCCAGGGTTTCGTCTTCAGCAACCAGCGTCGCGATGGTTTCAGATTTGATCACGTCAACCTGAGCATAACGCTCTTGTTTATCGGTGATACGGTAAGCATCGCTCAGGCGAGATTCAGCAAGCGCAGCAACGCGCGCGTTCAGCGCTTCGTTTACAGCTTCCGGCTGCCAGTCCCAACGCGGTTTACCGGCTTCTTTCACCAGATCGTTGATCGCCTGGATAACCACCTGCTGCTGATCGTGACCGAACACCACGGCGCCCAGCATTTGATCTTCACTCAGCAGTTCCGCTTCGGATTCAACCATCAGTACGGCAGCTTCGGTACCAGCTACCACCAGATCCAGCTTGCTCTCTTTCAGCTCGTCCTGAGTCGGGTTCAGTACGTACTGGTCATTGATATAACCAACACGTGCCGCACCGATTGGGCCGTTGAACGGAATACCAGACAGAGACAGTGCAGCAGAGGCACCGATCATCGCCACGATATCCGGGTTAACCTGTGGGTTAACGGAAACGACGGTTGCGATAACCTGAACTTCGTTCACGAAACCTTCCGGGAACAGCGGACGAACCGGGCGGTCAATCAGACGCGCGATCAGGGTTTCGCCTTCGCTTGGACGGCCTTCACGACGGAAGAAGCTACCTGGGATACGGCCAGCAGCGTAGGTACGCTCCTGATAGTTAACGGTCAGCGGGAAGAAGTCCTGACCCGGCTTCGCTTTTTTCTGGCCAACAACGGTAACGAATACCGCGGTGTCGTCCATGCTAACCATAACAGCGGCAGTAGCCTGACGGGCCATCATGCCGGTTTCCAGCGTGACGGTATGCTGACCGTACTGGAATTTACGAACGATCGGATTAAGCAAAATAATATCCTTTCAAATTTTTGGCGACACAGACTGAATCGCCGTTAATACCCGATCTTCTGCGCATCCTCGCGACTAATGACAACCCTAACCCATACGATATTGGGTAAAGCCTCTCATTAGCCGCGCGAACCTCTGCAACGGAAGATCATTCATAGCAACAATACAATAGTTTCCAGTGAATTGCTGCCATCTGCTTGAAAAAAGGGGCCATGAAGGCCCCCTTTTACGAAACTCGCAAGAATTAGCGACGCAGACCCAGACGCTCAATCAGCGCGGTGTAGCGTGCAACATCTTTACGTTTCAGGTAGTCGAGCAGTTTACGACGCTGAGAAACCATGCGCAGCAGACCACGACGGCTGTGGTGATCTTTTTTGTGCTCTGCAAAGTGGCCCTGCAGGTGGTTAATCTGTGCAGTCAACAGAGCAACCTGAACATCGGTAGAACCGGTGTCGTTTGCATCACGACCGAACTCAGAAACGATTTTAGCTGTAGCTTCAGTACTTAGAGACATTTTAAAACTCCAAAGTATTAAGTATGAAAGGACGCCGATCTCTAATTCAGCGTTCCCAGTGTACGCCGTGTGAACTGTTAAAAAATTCACGCAACGTTAAGCGGCAGTATTCTACTCGTAGCGCCTTCTTATCGCAAGACGAACCCACGCTACGCCGGATACTCCACCACTAATCGGCGAGGCGCTACGCGACCTTCGTCGTCGATCTCGCCCATACCGATAAATTTACCATCATCACCTTCCGTAACACGAACCAGTCCCTCCAGCGGTGCGCCGTTCGTGCGAACTGGGTTACCGTTTTTGAAGTAAACTGAAGAGGTTAACGGCAAATTAACGATGGGATAGTCCGAAGCCGGACTGTCCATTGGCATCAGCAGCGGATCAAGCAACTGTGCTGCTGGTATCCCCTGTTGTTCCGCCTGTTCGACCAATTCACGCAGATGTTCCAGCGTGACCATACGATCCACCGGATATTTGCTAACCGTCAGACGACGAAGGAAGATCACATGGGCGCCACATCCCAGCTTCTCACCTAAATCGTCAACAATGGTGCGAATATAAGTGCCTTTCGAGCAGTGAACTTCCAGCTCCAGCTCATCTCCTTCATGGCGGATGAACAGCAGCTCGTAAACGGTAATTGGTCGGGCTTCGCGCGGCACGTCAATGCCCTGACGCGCGTATTCGTACAGTTTTTTACCCTGATACTTTAGCGCCGAATACATCGACGGCACCTGCTCAATATCGCCGCGGAAAGTATCCAGCGCGGCAGCCAACTGTTCAGGGGTGAAGGTGACCGGGCGCTCCTGCACGATTTGCCCATCGGCATCGGAGGTGTCTGTACGCTGCCCCAGACGGGCAATCACCCGATAACGCTTATCGGAATCCAACAGATACTGCGAAAACTTGGTCGCTTCCCCGAGGCAGATCGGCAGCATACCGGTCGCTAACGGATCCAGCGCCCCGGTATGCCCGGCGCGGTTGGCGTTATAGATGCGTTTCACTTTTTGCAGTACGTCATTACTGGACATGCCCTGCGGCTTATCCAGCAGCAGGACACCGTGAATGTCGCGACCACGACGACGAGGACGACTCATTAGTCCTCCTTGCTGTCGTCCGGGTTTACACGACGTTCTTCATCATGTTTAACCACGTTGGTCACCAGGTTGGACATGCGCATCCCTTCCACCAGCGAGTTATCGTAGAAGAAGGTCAGTTCCGGCACGATACGCAGACGCATCGCTTTACCCAGCAGGCTTCGGATGAAGCCAGACGCTTCCTGTAACGCTTTGATGCCCGCTTTGATCGCGTTTTCATCTTTGTCATTCAGGAAGGTGACATACACTTTGGCATACGCCAGATCGCGTGACATTTCGACACCCGAAACGGTGGTCATCATGCCCAGACGCGGGTCTTTAATTTCGCGCTGCAGGATGATTGCGATCTCTTTTTGCATCTCCTGTCCCACGCGCTGCGGGCGACCAAATTCTTTCGCCATAATAAATTCTCCAGACAAAAAAGGGGCCCTAAGCCCCTTTTAAAAATTATTGCCGGGTGGCGCTTTGAAGCCTGATGACGCTTCGCTTATCAGGCCTACAACCCGGACGTAGGCCCGGTAAACGCAGTGCCACCGGGCATACGAAGATTATGCGATGGTACGCTGAATCTCGATGATCTCGAACACTTCGATCATATCGCCAACGCGAACGTCGTTGTAGTTCTTCACGCCGATACCACATTCCATACCGTTACGGACTTCGTTAACGTCATCTTTGAAGCGGCGCAGGGATTCCAGCTCGCCTTCATAGATAACCACGTTGTCACGCAGTACGCGGATTGGGTTGTGACGCTTAATCGTCCCTTCGGTAACCATACAGCCCGCGATGGCACCAAATTTCGGCGATTTAAACACATCACGCACTTCAGCCAGACCGATGATCTGCTGTTTCAGTTCCGGAGACAGCATACCGCTCATCGCCGCTTTCACTTCGTCGATCAGGTTATAGATGACGGAGTAGTAACGCAGATCCAGGCTTTCAGATTCAATCACTTTACGTGCAGAGGCATCCGCACGAACGTTGAAGCCAACCAGAATTGCGTTGGACGCCGCAGCCAGGGTCGCGTCGGTTTCGGTGATACCACCGACACCAGAACCGATGATCTTCACTTTCACTTCGTCAGTAGACAGTTTCAGTAAAGAGTCGGAGATCGCTTCCACAGAACCCTGAACGTCGGCCTTCAGCACGATGTTCACTTCGTGAACTTCGCCTTCGGTCATGTTGGCGAACATGTTCTCAAGTTTAGATTTCTGCTGACGTGCCAGTTTCACTTCACGGAATTTGCCCTGACGATACAGTGCAACTTCACGTGCTTTCTTCTCGTCACGTACCACGGTCACTTCGTCACCGGCTGCCGGAACACCGGACAGACCCAGGATTTCCACCGGAATGGACGGACCCGCTTCCAGCACTTCCTGACCCAGTTCGTTACGCATCGCACGAACGCGACCGTATTCGAAGCCGCACAGTACGATGTCGCCTTTATGCAGCGTGCCTTCACGCACCAGTACGGTGGCAACCGGGCCACGACCTTTATCCAGGAAGGATTCGATAACCGCACCGCTTGCCATCCCTTTACGTACGGCTTTCAGTTCCAGAACTTCGGCCTGCAGCAGGATTGCATCCAGCAGGTCGTCGATACCGGTACCTGCTTTTGCAGACACGTGGACGAACTGGCTCTCACCGCCCCACTCTTCCGGCAGGATTCCGTACTGGGACAGCTCGTTTTTAACGCGATCCGGATCGGCTTCCGGCTTATCGATTTTGTTCACTGCAACCACAACCGGCACACCCGCCGCTTTCGCGTGCTGGATAGCTTCGATGGTCTGCGGCATCACGCCGTCGTCTGCTGCAACAACCAGAACCACGATATCCGTTGCCTGCGCACCACGAGCACGCATAGAGGTAAACGCGGCGTGACCCGGGGTGTCCAGGAAGGTGATCATACCGTTGTCGGTTTCAACATGGTAAGCACCGATGTGCTGGGTAATGCCGCCCGCTTCACCAGAGGCCACTTTCGTTGAACGAATGTAGTCCAGCAGAGAGGTTTTACCGTGGTCAACGTGACCCATGATGGTCACGACCGGTGCGCGCGGTTCAGCCGCAGCACCTGTGTCACGGTCGCTCATTACCGCTTCTTCCAGCTCGTTCTCACGACGCAGGATGACTTTGTGACCCATCTCTTCGGCAACCAGTTGCGCGGTTTCCTGGTCGATCACCTGGTTGATGGTCGCCATTGCGCCCAGCTTCATCATCGCTTTGATGACCTGAGAGCCTTTAACCGCCATCTTGTTCGCCAGATCGCCAACGGTGATGGTTTCGCCAATCACAACGTCACGGTTAACCGCCTGCGCTGGCTTCTGGAAGCCCTGCTGTAGTGCGGAACCTTTACGCTGTTTGCCACCTTTACCACCGCGAACCGCAGCACGTGCTTCTTCACGGTCGGCTTTAGATTCAGCGTGCTTGTTGCCTTTCTTCGCCGGACGCGCCGCTTTCGTGTTGCGGCCACGGCCACGGCCGCCTTCCACTTCACGATCGTTTTCGTCTTCGGCCTGGCGAGCGTGCTGAGAAGTGGTGACGTGATAATCGCTCTTATCTTCTTCCACTTTTTCCTGCTCGGCCCACACGCCTGCGTTCTCTTCCGCCATACGGCGAGCTTCTTCCGCAACGCGGCGCGCTTCTTCTTCAAGCTTGCGACGTGCTTCTTCTTCCGCTTTACGCTTCAGCTCTGCAGCTTCATTCTCACGGCGGGCTTTCTCGGCCTGGGCGGTTTTGGTCATATCGTCAGTCTGTTGATTGCTCACTTTGTCTTTTTCCGCAGCTTCACGTTTCGCTTTATCAGCGGCGTCACGCTTAGCTTGTTCTGCGGCCTCACGGTCAGCTTTTTGTTGCGCCTCGCGTTTGGCCATTTCTTCTGCCTCACGACGGGCTTGCTCTTCCGCTTCACGCTGCGCTTGCTCTTCCGCAGCAAGGCGTTCGGCCTCTTGCGGATCACGTTTCACAAAGGTGCGCTTCTTGCGGACTTCGATTTGTACCGATTTGCTTTTTCCACCGGTACCTGGAATGTTCAGGGTGCTACGCGTTTTACGCTGCAGCGTCAGCTTATCCGGGCCAGAACCATTTTCACGGTTCAGGTGCGCCAGTAAAGTCTGTTTTTCTTGCGCGGACACAGAGTCATCAGCAGACTTCGGGATACCGGCATCAGCAAATTGCTGTACCAGGCGATCCACGGAGGTCTGTATCTCTGCGGCCAGCGTTTTTACGGTTACATCTGTCATGCTGTTCCTTCCTGCTACAGTTTATTACGCTTCGTCGCCGAACCAGCAAATATTACGGGCAGCCATAATCAGCTCACCGGCTTTTTCGTCGGTCAACCCTTCGATATCAGCCAGATCATCAATGCCCTGTTCGGCGAGATCTTCCAGCGTACAAACACCACGGGCAGCCAGTTTGAAGGCCATATCGCGATCTAATCCTTCCAGATTCAGCAGATCGTCAGCCGGTTTGTTATCACCGAGGCTTTCTTCCTGGGCCAGTGCCAGAGTGGTCAGTGCGTTTTTAGCACGCTCGCGCAGGGCTTCAACGGTTGGCTCATCAAGGCCGTCGATTTCCAGCAGCTCTTTCATTGGCACATAGGCCAGTTCTTCCAGGGTTGCGAACCCTTCTTCAACCAGAACTGTGGCGAACTCTTCATCAATATCGAGATATTTGGTGAAGGTATCGATCGCGGCATGGGCTTCAGCCTGATGTTTAGCCTGGAGGTCATCAACGGTCATCACGTTGAGTTCCCAGCCGCTTAATTGCGAAGCCAGGCGGACGTTCTGACCATTACGTCCAATTGCTTGCGCCAGGTTACCGGCTTCAACGGCGATATCCATGGTGTGCTTATCTTCATCCACCACGATAGACGCAACGTCAGCAGGCGCCATAGCGTTAATCACGAACTGCGCCGGGTTGTCATCCCACAGGACGATATCGATGCGCTCACCGCCCAGTTCGGTCGAGACCGCCTGCACGCGCGCGCCGCGCATACCAACACACGCACCGACCGGGTCGATTCGCTTGTCGTTGGTTTTCACCGCGATTTTCGCACGAGAACCAGGGTCACGAGCAGCGGCTTTAATTTCAATGACTTCTTCGCCAATTTCCGGCACTTCAATGCGGAACAGTTCGATCAGCATTTCCGGTTTAGAACGGGTGACGAACAGTTGCGCACCGCGCGCTTCCGGGCGAACAGAGTAGAGAACGCCACGGATACGGTCACCAGGGCGGAAGTTTTCACGCGGCAGCATATCTTCACGCAGGATCACAGCTTCAGCATTGCTGCCCAGATCCAGAGAGATGTTGTCGCGATTCACTTTCTTCACCACGCCAGTGATGATTTCACCTTCGTGTTCACGGAACTGATCGACAACCATCGCGCGTTCAGCTTCACGAACCTTCTGCACGATAACCTGTTTTGCCGTCTGGGTAGTGATACGGTCAAAGGTCACAGATTCAATCTGATCTTCAACGTAATCGCCCAGGTTCAGGCTTTCATCTTCAAAACGTGCGGCTTCCAGCGTGATTTCTTTCGTCGGCTGGGTCACTTCTTCAACGATCACCCAGCGACGGAAGGTGTCAAAATCACCGCTTTTACGATCGATTTCTACGCGAACGTCAATCTCTTGTTCATATTTTTTCTTTGTCGCTGTAGCCAGCGCACTTTCCAACGCTTCAAAAATTTTCTCGCGTGGCAGCGCTTTCTCATTGGATACGGCTTCAACAACAGCCAAAATTTCTTTGTTCATCGCGGGCTTTTCACCTCATCCAGACTGTTAAAAGTGGGGAACCAGGTTCGCCTTCTGGATATTACTCAGCGCGAACACTTCATCTTTTCCTTCGACTGTGACAGTGATCATTTCACCATCTACCGCTTTGATAACGCCCTGCCATTTACGGCGGTTCTGTACCGCCATGCGGAGTACCAGCGAAACTTCTTCACCCAGGAAACGCACATAGTGTTCAGCAGTGAACATTGGGCGGTCGAGACCCGGTGAGGAGACTTCCAGGTTGTAAGCCACAGTAATAGGATCTTCGACGTCCAGTACTGCGCTCACCTGATGGCTCACATCAGCACAATCATCAACATTGATGCCATCTTCACTATCAATATAGATGCGCAGTGTGGATGTGCGACCGCGAATAAATTCGATGCCGACCAGCTCATAACCTAAGGCTTCAACTGGTGCTGTAATCATCTCTGTTAATTTTTGCTCTAATGTGGACAAGCCCACCCCCAAGACATAAAAAAAGGGCCTAAAGCCCAGTTATTCTGTAGTCAGATAACAAAAAACCCCGATAAATCGGGGCTTTAGATAACTGAACCCTATAACCGCAACTGCGGTCTGGAGAACCTTCCGAAAGAATTTTTTTCAAATCCAGCTACGAAGGCCATAGTCTTCACAGTATATTTGAAAAAGAACTCTAAGGGAAAGTGGTTGCGGGGGCCGGATTTGAACCGACGACCTTCGGGTTATGAGCCCGACGAGCTACCAGGCTGCTCCACCCCGCGCCTGAAACGTGGCAAATTTTACTCGTTTTGGGTAAAAGATGCAAATACTGTTGGGATTTGGTACCGAGGACGGGACGTAAAATCTGCGCGTATTATATTGATTAACTCCCCATTGTGTCAACCTTGTTAACAACATAACCTGATGCGTCGTCATCTGCGTTATTTGTGGAAAAAAACACGAAACTCTTCCTGTCTCCGTAAAAAGATGATTAAATGAAAACTCATTTATTTTGCATAAACATGCATTGAAAGAAGAAAGCCGATCTCACCATCAGTCTATCAAGCAGGGTTTTATTTTATGACGACGATTCTCAAGCATCTCCCGGTAGGTCAACGTATTGGTATCGCTTTTTCCGGCGGTCTGGACACCAGCGCGGCGCTGCTGTGGATGCGACAAAAAGGGGCTGTCCCATATGCATATACTGCGAACCTGGGTCAACCAGACGAGGAGGACTATGATGAGATCCCCCGTCGCGCAATGGAATACGGTGCAGAGAACGCTCGCCTGATCGACTGCCGTAAACAGCTTGTTGCTGAAGGCATCGCCGCGATTCAGTGCGGTGCATTCCATAACACGACTGGCGGGCTCACCTATTTCAATACCACGCCGCTGGGCCGTGCGGTCACCGGCACTATGCTGGTTGCGGCGATGAAAGAAGACGGCGTCAATATCTGGGGTGACGGCAGCACCTATAAAGGAAACGACATCGAGCGTTTCTATCGCTATGGTTTGCTGACCAACGCCGAACTACAGATTTACAAACCATGGCTGGATACCGACTTTATTGATGAACTGGGCGGTCGCCACGAGATGTCCGAGTTTATGATCGCCTGTGGATTCGACTACAAAATGTCCGTCGAAAAAGCCTATTCCACGGACTCCAACATGCTCGGCGCAACGCACGAAGCTAAAGACCTCGAATTCCTGAACTCCAGCGTCAAAATAGTCAATCCGATCATGGGCGTGAAGTTCTGGGATGAGAATGTGAAGATCGCGGCGGAAGAAGTCACCGTTCGTTTCGAACAGGGCCACCCGGTCGCGCTGAATGGTAAAACGTTCAGTGACGATGTGGAAATGATGCTGGAAGCGAACCGTATCGGCGGACGTCACGGTCTGGGGATGAGTGACCAGATTGAAAACCGTATCATTGAAGCCAAAAGCCGTGGCATTTACGAAGCCCCGGGAATGGCGTTGCTGCATATCGCCTATGAGCGTCTGCTGACGGGTATTCACAACGAAGATACCATTGAGCAGTATCACGCTCACGGTCGCCAACTGGGTCGACTGCTGTATCAGGGCCGTTGGTTCGACTCTCAGGCACTGATGCTGCGTGATGGTCTGCAGCGTTGGGTCGCCAGCCAGATTACCGGTGAAGTGACTCTTGAGTTACGCCGCGGCAACGACTACTCGATCCTGAATACCGTGTCCGACAACCTGACCTATAAGCCAGAACGTCTGACCATGGAAAAAGGTGACTCCGTGTTCTCACCAGACGATCGTATAGGGCAATTGACTATGCGTAACCTGGATATCACCGATACCCGCGAGAAGCTGTTTGGTTATGCGCAGTCCGGCCTGCTTTCAGCCTCTTCGACAACAGGCTTGCCCCAGGTCGAAAACCTGGAAAACAAAGCGAAGTAATGGGTTGAAAATCTAAAAAGGCCGCGAAAGCGGCCTTTTTTGGGGTCGTGTCACCGACATCAGAATGTATATTGCAACCCTAAGCGGTATCGACTTTCGCGATCGTCTCGTAGCGGAGATACCGAAACATTCCCCACCTCGACATAAGGCGTCCATTGCGCAGAGGCTTTCCATGCAATCCGCCCATTATATTCATAATCCTCTTTCTTATTATCATACTTGATTGCGTCGCTGTGCTTATAGACGTAATTGGTTTCAAAGGTGAGCGTGTTCCACCGATATCCCAGCCAGATATCACCACGGTTAATATGTTCATCATCTTTGCCCGCGCTGGTATCCCGCGCATACTCATAACGATAACGTGCGGAAAGATATAACCCCGAATCAAAGTTATACCAGCCACGTAAGTACGGTTTATAGATTGTTTTAGACGATGTCGTTTCGAATTCTACCCCAGGCTGTAAATCGATCACCGGGGTCAATTTGTACGTGTAGTTGAGCGAATATTCACTACCGTTATCGACAATATCTGAGAACGGTTTATCCGTTGAATCTCCACCCGATTTAAATTTCCCTTCAACAAAGAATCCCACACCATTCGCAAACCGATGCGAAACCTGAATCCTGTCGCGGTGAACTTTATTGTCGTCGAGATACTCATGCCTGAAATCAAGCATGAGCGCAGTTGAAGAAAATGCTGTCGAGAATAAAAAGAGGCTTAATACAATATTCCTTTTCATAATATTACCCTGTGATATTTATTTTAAAAATTCCCAATTTCTGAATTGGTTGCAGGGGAAATACGCAGCCGTAATGAAACCGTTGCCAGATAACATCAATAACTCTATTGACTCACGTTCTTAAACGAGCAGACGTATTAATCTTTATTCTATAAGGAGACGTTTCCTTTACAGCAATAACCACTAATGCCAGATATCTTCAATAATTTCACATTGCTTATTGGCAAGCTCCCTATCCACCCAACTGCGATCAGCGTTACCCGCTCGGGTTGCCAGCAGTTTTTTACTGTCAAACAACTGATATTTTTCAGCTTCTGCCAGAAGTGCTTGCGCATCCTGCCGGGCAATGACAATAACGCCATCACCATCGCCAACAATGACATCTCCCGGCATGACTGACATACCGCCGCAGGATATCGGCACATTAATCTCCCCCGGCCCGTCCTTAAAGGGTCCCGCAGGTGTACTTCCCGTCGCGTAAACCGGAAATTCCATCGCCTGAATACTGTACAAATCACGGACAGGGCCATCCAGAACGATCCCGCAAGCCTTGCGCGTGTGGGCATACGTAATCATGATTTCCCCCATCAACGCCTGGCTATTACCGCCATCATTGGAGACGACCAGCACATCTCCCGGTGTAAGGATATTTAATGCCTTATGAATCATTAAGTTATCACCGGCACGGACTTTCACTGTCAATGCCACGCCAACCATGTTGTCTTTACATGGCAAAGACAGTCGACGGATAGTACTGTTCATTGCGCTGAGTCTTCCCATGCAGTCGGCAATATTCGCTGTCGGGATGGCTTTAAATGCAGCAATCAGCTCCGGGTCCGGAAGACGACGCTGAGTAAAGACTCTGAATCCATTGCTCATACTATTTCCTCCTTTTATTTGAGTGTCTCAGAGCGATATTCCACCGCTGTATTTTTTGACTGTGTAGAGAGCGTTTGACGCATTTGTTCTTTATCAAGAACGCCGTCCCATGCAGACACCACGATGGCGGCAATACCGTTGCCGATCAGGTTGACAATCGCCAGTCCGGTTCCGACAAAACGATGGATACCCAGAATAAGAACCATCCCCGCGACAGGCACGACGGGCAGAACAATCAGGGTACTGGTTAACATGACAAATGCCGCTCCCGTTACGCCTGCTGCGCCTTTCGAGGTCAACATCGCGACAAGGATCAAGATCATCTGGCTGGAAAAGGAAAGCTCCGTATTCGTCGCCTGCGCGATAAACAGGATGGCCATCGTCATATACAGGTTGGTGCCATTAAGATTGAACGAATATCCTGACGGTACGACCAGCGCCACCACCGGTTTTGGGCACCCCATTCGCTCTACTTTTTCCATCAGGTGAGGCAAGACGACCGATGAAGAGCCCGTCCCCAGAATGATCAACAGTTCTTCTTTGATATACCGGAGATAAGCAAACAGGCTGAAACGGCAGACGCTGGCGACAGCACCATAAATGACTATCACAAAAATAATCAGCAGCAGATAGAAGCCGAAGACCATTTTGACCAGCGGAATCAATGACGCAAGTCCATAGGCGCCGATGGTATACGCAATGGCACCAAATGCTCCAATTGACGACAGTTTGGAGATCAGATGCACATTATGGAAAAAGACGCGGGACGCACTTTCAACAAACTGAAATACCGGACGCCCTTTATCACCGATGGCTGACAAAGAGTAACCAAACAGAATAGATACCATCAGAATTGCCAGCACATTACCCGTAGAGAAGGCGCTAACAAAGGTTGATGGGATAATATTCATCACGAAAGTCACCACGTTCACATTTTTGGCGCTCTCGGTATATTTGTTTATCGCTGAGGTATCCAGAGTGGAAAGCTCAACATTAAACCCGGCGCCAGGCTGGATAATATGACCGCCAATCAGACCGATAATTAAGGCGACAATCGACATGACCGCAAAATAGATCAATGCCTTACCACCCACCCGGCCCAGCTCTTTCATATCGCGCATCCCGGCAATGCCGGTGACGACGGTACAAAAAATGATCGGACCAATGATCATTGCTATCAACTTAATAAAACCATCACCTAATGGCTTCATTTCCACTGCCAGATCCGGAAAGAAATAGCCAAGAGACACACCAATCACAATCCCTACTATTACCTGAAAATAAAGTTCTTTATAAAATGGTTTACTGGTCATTTTATTCACCTCCACATTTCGATGTGGCTTCAGTAACCTCTGAACACTCAATCCGTATAAAAAGTCAAAGGCCTCAGGTCGAGCTTATGCTTCCACAGGCGCAAATCCATAGAGACGGACGGGGTTTTCGACAAGCAGTTTGCGGCGCATGTGCTCATCCTCACAGAAATCCAGCATCAGATTGACCAGTTCACCGTCGTTAGGCATGTCGTTACTGATATTGGGATGGGGCCAGTCGGTTCCCCATAACACCCGATCCGGGGCGGTTTCAATTAATGCGCGGGCAAAAGGAATGGCATCATTGAACGGTCGCACACCGGCAGATATACGCTCCGAGCCGCTGACTTTCACCCATGCAAACGGATTGTCTCGCATGAGATGCAGTAACTGTTGGAAGGGCTTTTGCTCAAGACCTGATGCGGTTTTTGCGCGCCCCATGTGATCGATAATGAACGGGATATCAATTTTGCTAATCACGTCGGAATAGGTAACGATATCCTGCGCGTCCAGATGCAGCACGACATGCCAGCCCAGGTCTTTAACACGGTGCAGAACCGAGAAAAAACGAGGGAGATCGGGAGCCCCACCAAGGTGCTGAACGAAGTTAAAACGAACCCCTCGCACCCCACCAGTATGGAGCCGCTCCAGTTCGGCATCACTTTCATCGCCATTGACCATGGCAACGCCGAGATAACGTCCTTCACTTCGGGCGATAGCATCCAGCATCGCGCGGTTATCAGTACCATGGCAACTGGCCTGGACAATCACGGCCCGACTGATACCCAGCCAGTCATGCAGCGCCATCAGCTTTTCGAACGGCGCATCTTCCGGGGTGTATTTTCGGTTCGGTCCGTAAGGGAAGATGCTACCAGGACCAAAAACATGGCAATGTGCATCACACGCACCGGGCGGTAATATCTCTCGCGGTTTAATCGGATTGGGATCGGGTGATTTGCAGCTTTTCATGGGGCCTCCTTGGGCATTATTTTTCATCAAGAAAACTGGGCGGTAACCTGCGGGAAAATGCGCTGATAACCTTCGGCGTATTTGATTTTCAAATCTGAATTTCTGGACGCCTGCACGCCGCGCTGCAACGCGACTCGGGTGTAGTACTCCCAGAGGTGTTCCTGCGCAGCCATGGACTCCATTGCTTCACGCTTGGTTTGCCATACTTCGCTGATATCCAACAGCACTTCTGGCTTCCATTCACATTGCTCCGGTTGATGGGGCTCAAACAGAAAGACGGGCGGTGCGCCAATCACGGGCTTTTCAGGATCGTGGCCGTGCGCCTGGGCGACAATTCGGGCTTCCTGAGCGATATGCGTCGCCATTGGGTGGTCGAAGTTGTAGGGATCTTTCAACGAATGTGTCAGCACAAACTCAGGTTTGAGTTCACGATACAGATCAGCGAGGGCGAACAGAACGTCATCACTGACCCGCATGGGATAGTCACCGACGTCCATAAAATGAATCGTTCTGGCCCCCAGGATTTCGGCAGCCTTACGCGCTTCCTTCTCCCTTTCCTGTTTTACGGTGGTCATCTCCATACCAGGCTGACGCCAGAGTTTGGCGGATTCACCGCGTTCGCCAAACGACAGACACACAATGTGCATATCCCAGCCACGAGCGGCATATAGTGCAATGGCACCGCCAGCACGCCAGACAAAATCAGCGGAGTGAGCACTGACGATCAACGCCGTTTTAGGTTGCGTATTCATATTTCTTCCTTCTGTGAGAGCTAACGAATCAAGGAACCAGCACGTCGCCACGCATGATCAACCGCGCCGTTCGCATCAATGCGGCCTGCGCCACAGAGCCATCCTCATTCAGGCGCAGATACACCGTTAATTCACCTGAAGGATGCTCGATAGACAGGCGTTGTTCTGTGCCACCGGAAAGTTGCGATACCGCGTGAGCGACGGAACCCGGCATAACTGCAGCGGTAGCAACGGTGACGGCACCGAGGACACCAATGGCGGCATGGCAGGTATGAGGGATGAATGTTCTGGTGCAGAGCGCACCGCCAGATTGCGATCTGGCAACCATACTGATTTTAGGCACCGGCTTATTGGCGACATCAGAGATCCCCATCAGCTTGCCGGCTTTTAAGCGCAGGTTTTCAATACGTGTCGCCAGCGCGTTATTCGCATTAAGCTGATCTTTCGTTTCATAGCCCGTTATTCCCATATCGCTGGCAGCCACAATTATGACCGGCATGCCGTTATCGATGCAGGTCACCCGGATGCCGTCAATGACATCACACAGTTTGCCCGTGGGGAGTAAGGCACCGCAGACCGAACCTTCCGTATCAAGGAAATTCTGCAATACCGGAGCGGAGGTTCCTGGTACGCCGTCAATACTGACATCCCCTTCGTAACAGGGATGTCCACCGGGAGTTTGTAGCGTCACTTCAGCGATCATGTTGGTATTGAGTGTACGGATGCGCAGCACCGTTTGATCGCCCTGCGCGGTAATCAGACCCGCCTCCAGCGCTGCCGGACCAGCTGCGGCCAACATGTTCCCGCAATTGGGCGTGGTATCCACATGTCGTTCGTTGATGGAGACCTGAGCAAACAAAAAGTTGATATCGGCCTCAGCATCGGGGGCCAGCGAGATAATGCCGACTTTACTCGTCAGCGTCGTGGCGCCGCCAAGACCATCAATTTGTCTTTCATCAGGAGAGCCCATCACTGACAGAATTAAACGATCGCGTTCGGCAATCTCTTCCGGCAGATCTTTCGCCAGGAAAAACGGTCCTCTTGATGTGCCACCGCGCATAAACCAGCAGGGTAATGTCTTCATGATCTTCTCGCTTCGTCATAACCATCAGGTCTGTGAGAACTAAGCTAACAACGAAGATGACTATGAAAAAGATGCAAACGGTCATAGCTGAATTGCATTTTTTGCATAGCAACAGGAAGAGTGACTTAGTGATACCCGTGCATATCTGGCAAGATAAGATTCAGGACAGTCGCTGACTGATAATCCGTTGCTGCAGGAGCAGTTCCATCGTCCGCTGGGCGAGAGAAGAGAAATGATGCTGGTTCGATGTGGCCAGGATGACCCGGTTCAGAATAGGAGGGGTAATGGGGACGGCCGTTAATCCTTCGGGACGGTAATCGACTTCCAGGGAATTCGCGGGTAATACCGCATAGCCAAATCCTCTGGACACCAGTCCCAGCATAGAGGGAACCGTATCGATTTCAAGGACGACATTCAGACTGACATCATGACGGGCGCATTCTATTTCGACCAGATTGCGCAACATTTGCTGTCGGTTAGGGATAATGAGGGGATAGGTGCTGAGTTCACGCAGCGGAATATTCATGTTGCTGGCAACAGGTGAATGACTCGGCGCGATAAGACATAATTTTTCAGTCCAGAGATGCTGATATTTCAGGCTACGTTCAGGAGAGGGGTTATAAAGTATCGCAATATCCAGTTCCCCCAAAATTAAACGTTTTTGCAGCCAGTACGTCAGGTTCTCGGTAATCGCCAGGGAACAGTCAGGAAATTCAGCAAGAAAATCGGTGACCAGCCCCACGGTTAAGAGTTTCCCCAGTGTAGGAGGCATACCAACCGTCACTTTGCCCTGGTATATGCCGTCACCGGTACTCAATGCCTGCTCGGCGATTTCAACCTGTCGCAGAATACCTTTACCATGCTCCAGCAGTTGTCGACCTGCTGCGGTCAGCGTCACGCCGCGACCGTTACGTTTAAGCAATGTTTTCCCCAGTTCCAGTTCTAACTGACGTACCTGTCGGCTGACCATCGACTGAGACTGGTCAAGAGTCTGAGCTGCCTGGCTGAAACTGCTTTGCTCCGCTACCCGGATAAAGCTGCGTAATTTCTTTAAATCCACACATCCCTCCTGGCCGGTATGTCATGTCATTCTGAACAAGAAGATAAAGACTTAAAGCTAAAAGTAAAAACAATAAAATAGAATAATAGAGAGTGCGGGGAAAAACAGTCACTACGCGGATTTTAGATACAAAAATGGACGTCTGCTGACGTCCATTTTCTAAATATTGGTACCGAGGACGGGACTTGAACCCGTAAGCCCTATTGGGCACTACCACCTCAAGGTAGCGTGTCTACCAATTCCACCACCTCGGCACTGAGATCTTATTGCGGGATATCGCTGGTCGGCTTAGCCGGAGCAGCTGGCTGAGGCTGTTCGGTTTTCGCCGGCGCACTCAGATTTTCCCACTCACTTCCTTTATTGGTTTTGTTACTGTTGATATTGCCCAGCACCAGGCTGATGATAAAGAACAACGTCGCCAGCACAGCCGTCATACGGGTCATGAAGTTACCGGAACCACTTGAACCAAACAACGTCGCGGAAGCGCCTGCTCCGAAGGAGGCTCCCATATCAGCGCCTTTACCTTGCTGCAGCATGATCAGACCCACAAGGCCAATTGCCACAATAAGGAAAACTACCAAAAGAGCTTCGTACATAATCAACCTGTTCCTTGCGGAGTTGCCGCATACCAATGCTTCTAACCAATAAAGCGGGATTTTTACTGTTTCCCACTGAAGCGGGTGTGAATACTAACCAAAGCGAATGACCTTCGCAAGGGCAATTTTAGTGCATTGTATCAACTGCGGAAAAAAACAGCAAAAGCCGGGTTTCTCTTTACTAAAAAGGCAGCAAATGCCGCCTTTTTATGCAGTTAAGTCTGCCTTACACCGCTTTGACCGCATCCGCGATGCGATGGGCAAACTCGGTCACCTGCGCTTCATCTTCGCCTTCAACCATCACGCGAATTAACGGCTCGGTGCCCGATTTGCGCAACAATACGCGCCCACGATTCCCCAGCGATGACTCCACTTCCGCAGTCACCGCTTTCACCGTATCATTTTCCAGCGGGTCGCCGCTGCCTGCGGTGTACCGCACATTCACCAGAATCTGCGGGAACATTTTCATGCCGCTGCACAGATCGTGAAGGCTCATGTGGTTACGTACCATCGCGGCCAACACTTGCAGACCAGCAACAATGCCATCACCGGTAGTGGTTTTATCCAGCAGAATGACGTGACCGGAGTTTTCCGCCCCGATACGCCAGCCTTTTTCCTGCATTTTTTCCAGCACATAGCGATCACCGACTTTCGCGCGGGTAAACGGAATGCCGAGTTGCTTCAGTGCCAGTTCCAGACCCATGTTGCTCATCAGCGTCCCGACAGCACCACCGCGCAGTTGTCCCTGACGCAGGGCTTCACGGGCGATGATATACATGATCTGATCGCCATCGACTTTATTACCGTCATGATCAACCATGATCACACGGTCACCGTCGCCATCCAGCGCGATACCCAGATCGGCTTTTTCCGCGACCACGAGAGCCTGCAAGGCACGCACATCGGTGGCGCCGACCTCTTCGTTAATGTTCACACCATTTGGCTCACAGCCAATAGTAATCACCTTCGCACCCAGTTCGCGCAGCACGTTCGGCGCAATATGGTAGGTTGCGCCATTGGCGCAATCCACCACGATCTTCAATTCATTCAGGCTCAATTCGTTCGGGAATGTACCTTTGCAAAATTCAATATAGCGCCCTGCCGCATCGACTATACGGCTGGCTTTACCGAGTTCAGCGGAATCCACACAGGTGATCTCTTTTTCCATCTCGGCCTCAATGGCCTCTTCGACGGCATCGGGCAGTTTGGTCCCGTCGATGGAAAAGAATTTGATACCGTTGTCATAGAACGGGTTATGCGATGCGGAGATCACAATCCCGGCTTCGGCGCGGAAGGTGCGCGTCAGATAAGCGACCGCAGGCGTTGGCATCGGCCCCGTAAACGACGCGGACAACCCTGCTGCCGCCAGACCAGCTTCAAGTGCTGACTCCAGCATGTAACCGGAAATACGGGTGTCTTTGCCGATGATGATTTTACGCGAGCCGTGGCGCGCCAGGACCTTACCGGCCGCCCAACCCAGCTTCAGCACAAAATCAGGCGTAATCGGCGCATCGCCCACGCGTCCACGGATCCCATCGGTTCCAAAATATTTACGGTTACTCATAGCGTTTGTTTTCCTTTGCGGACAATGTGGCTTCTACCACACGCATCGCTTCTACGGTTTCTTTGACGTCATGCACACGAATGATCTGCGCCCCCTGCATAGCAGCAATGACCGCACAGGCAAGGCTACCGCTCAGACGCTCTGATGGCCCCACATTGAGCAGTTGGCCCACCATCGATTTACGTGACATTCCCACCAGCAGCGGCAGGTTAAAATGGTGAAACTCAGCCAGTCGCGCCAGTAATGTATAGTTGTGGGAGAGATTTTTACCGAAACCGAATCCCGGGTCGAGCAACAATTTCTCTTTTGCGATGCCGGCCCTTTCACAACGTGCTATTTGCTCAATAAAGTAGCGATTTACATCCGCAAACACGTCTTCATATTTTGGCGACTCCTGCATGGTCTTCGGCTGCCCCTGCATATGCATCAGACATACCGGCAAACCGGTTTCCGCCGCTGCCTCCAGCGCACCTGGTTCAGAGAGCGAGCGAATGTCGTTAATGATGTGAGCGCCCACTCTTGCTGACTCGCGGATCACCTCAGGCTTTGAGGTATCGACAGAAATCCAGACTTCAAAACGTTGGGCTATCGCCTCAACTACCGGGATAACACGCGCCAGTTCCTCTTCCACACTCACATCCGCCGCACCGGGGCGAGTAGACTCACCGCCGACATCAATGATGGTCGCTCCAGCATTAATCATCAGATTGGCATGTTTCACCGCTTCAATCAGCGTGTTATGCGCTCCACCATCTGAGAAGGAGTCCGGCGTGACGTTAAGGATCCCCATCACATGAGGATGGCTGAGATCCAGTGAGGTGCCCTGGGCATAGAGTTTCATGATGTTATCCCTGGTATGAATTGATAAGAAAAAACCCTGGAGCAAGCCCCAGGGTTTTCAATAAAACGCAGTCATCTACAACAGTAACTTATTTGTCACCTAACTGCTCTGACATGGTATTACCTGGGTTCGGCGTGCGCGGTTCATCCACCGGGCGCGGCGCACGAGGTGTGCCATTATTGTCAGAATTGTTAGAGCCCGGTTCTTCCCAGCCAGCTGGCGGGCGAACATCGCGGCGAGCCATCAGGTCATCAATCTGCGGCGCATCGATGGTCTCATATTTCATGAGCGCATCTTTCATCGCGTGCAGGATGTCCATGTTGTCATTCAGGAGCTGACGCGCACGATTGTAGTTACGCTCAATCAGTGCTTTCACTTCCTGGTCGATGATACGCGCGGTTTCATCGGACATATGTTTCGCTTTTGCCACGCTACGACCGAGGAATACTTCACCCTCTTCTTCCGCGTACAACAGCGGACCGAGTTTGTCGGAGAAGCCCCACTGGGTCACCATGTTACGTGCCAGGTTGGTTGCAACCTTAATGTCGTTCGACGCACCGGTAGAAACATGTTCAACACCGTAGATGATCTCTTCTGCCAGGCGGCCACCGTACAGCGTGGAGATCTGGCTTTCCAGTTTCTGACGGCTGGCGCTGATCGCGTCGCCTTCAGGCAGGAAGAAGGTCACACCCAACGCACGTCCGCGCGGGATAATCGTTACTTTATGTACCGGATCGTGTTCCGGCACCAGGCGACCGATAATCGCGTGGCCAGCTTCGTGGTAAGCGGTCGATTCTTTCTGCGCTTCCGTCATCACCATAGAGCGACGTTCCGCACCCATCATGATTTTGTCTTTCGCTTTTTCGAACTCAACCATCGACACGACACGCTTGTTGCCACGAGCAGCGAACAACGCGGCTTCGTTCACCAGGTTTGCCAGATCTGCACCGGAGAAACCCGGCGTACCACGAGCAATGATTGCCGCGTCAATATCCGGCGCCAACGGTACACGACGCATATGCACTTTCAGGATCTGTTCACGACCACGCACATCCGGCAAGCCGACCACAACCTGACGGTCGAAACGGCCTGGACGCAACAGCGCAGGGTCAAGAACGTCCGGACGGTTGGTTGCCGCGATAACGATGATACCTTCGTTACCTTCGAAACCATCCATCTCAACCAGCATCTGGTTCAGGGTCTGTTCACGTTCATCGTGACCGCCACCCAAACCTGCACCACGTTGGCGACCTACGGCATCGATTTCATCGATGAAGATAATGCATGGTGCTGCTTTCTTGGCCTGTTCGAACATGTCACGCACACGAGATGCACCGACACCGACAAACATTTCCACAAAGTCAGAACCAGAAATCGTAAAGAATGGAACCTTCGCTTCACCTGCAATGGCTTTCGCCAGCAAGGTTTTACCGGTACCCGGAGGACCGACCATCAGGACGCCTTTCGGGATTTTACCGCCCAGCTTCTGGAAGCGGCTCGGCTCGCGCAGGTATTCAACCAGTTCCGCCACCTCTTCTTTCGCTTCGTCACAGCCTGCGACGTCGGCGAAAGTGGTTTTGATCTGATCTTCCGTCAGCATGCGCGCTTTGCTCTTACCGAACGACATAGCGCCTTTGCCACCGCCGCCCTGCATCTGACGCATAAAGAAGATCCAGACACCGATCAACAGCAGCATCGGGAACCAGGAAATGAAGATAGAAGCCAGCAGGCTCGGTTCTTCTGGTGGTTCACCAACAACCTTGACGTTCTTAGTCAGCAGGTTATCAAGCAGCTTCGGATCGTTTACCGGAATGTAAGTCGTGTAACGGTTACTATCTTTCTTGGTAACGTTGATCTCACGTCCGTTGATACGTGCTTCACGAACCTGGTCGTTGTTGACCTCTTGCAGGAAGGTAGAGTAATCCACCTTACGGCCATTAGACTCGCTGGGCCCAAAGCTCTGGAATACTGACATCAGCACAACGGCAATGACCAGCCAGAGTATTAGGTTTTTCGCCATGTCACTCAAGGGATTAACCTCTTATTACAACTGTGTTAAAAACAGCGTCAGGATACTCTATATCCAGCGTCTTTCAAACTTTCGTCTGAAATCGACCAGTTATGGTTTACGCCCGGTCGCTACAATATACACTTCACGCGAACGTGCGCGAGAAGAGTCCGGTTTACGAACTTTCACCTTCGTAAACAGGGAGCGAATTTCCCTTAGATACTCATCGAAACCTTCGCCCTGGAACACCTTCACAACAAAACTGCCACCCGGCGCTAGCACATCACGACACATTTCTAACGCCAGTTCCACCAGATACATGGCACGGGGGATGTCCACCGCCGGTGTTCCGCTCATGTTTGGTGCCATATCTGACATGACAACCTGGACTTTACTATCACCCACGCGTTCCAGCAGCGCCTTCATGACAAGTTCATCACGAAAATCGCCCTGAAGAAAGTCCACACCAACGATAGGATCCATAGGTAAAAGATCGCAAGCGATGATACGGCCTTTGCCGCCAATCTGCGAGACCACATACTGTGACCAGCCTCCTGGCGCGGCACCGAGATCGACTACCGTCATCCCCGGCTTAAAAAGTTTGTCACTTTGCTGTATTTCATCAAGTTTAAACCAGGCACGGGAACGCAACCCCTTTTTCTGTGCCTCTTGAACATATTTATCGCTAAAGTGTTCCTGAAGCCAGCGACTTGAGCTGGCAGAACGCTTCTTACCTGTCATTTAACTTTCCCATCGGGGCAGAACATCGTTGCCATATGGCGTAAATTTCCACGCACTATTTGGCGATATATGGGAGATGGCGGTAGAATGACCCGTTTTCAATCCCAACGTAAGCAAAAATATACGATGAATCTGAGTACTAAACAAAAACAGCACCTGAAAGGTCTGGCACATCCGCTCAAGCCGGTCGTTATGCTTGGCAATAATGGTTTGACCGAAGGGGTACTGGCCGAGATTGAACAAGCGTTAGAGCACCATGAACTTATCAAGGTGAAAGTCGCGTCTGAAGATCGCGATACAAAAACCTTGATCGTGGACGCTATCGTGCGCGAAACCGGCGCCTGTAATGTACAGGTCATCGGTAAAATGCTGGTGCTTTATCGCCCGAGTAAAGAACGCAAAATCTCGCTGCCACGCTAAGAATATCCTAAAGTCGAACACAAAACCTGTGTAAAACGAGGGATTTCCTACGAGCAGGAGAGCAAAATGCCACGCTCTCTTCGTTGATAAAAGGCCGCTATGCGGCCTTTTTCCTTTCTTTACAATACATCAACATCTTGAGCACTTACAGGTATTCTACCTTAGTGACCTCATATTCCACTTCGCCACCCGGGGTTTTGATCACCACGACGTCGTCCTGTTCTTTGCCAATCAGGCCACGTGCAATCGGCGAGTTGACGGAAATCAGGTTCTGTTTGAAGTCCGCTTCATCATCACCCACAATGCGCCAGGTCTGCTCTTCGTCGTTATCGAGATTCAAAACGGTGACCGTCGCGCCAAAGACAACGCGACCGTTATTCGGCATTTTGGTGACATCGATGACCTGTGCATTCGACAGCTTCGCTTCGATGTCTTTGATACGACCTTCGCAGAAACCCTGCTGTTCACGCGCCGCGTGATATTCCGCATTCTCTTTCAGATCGCCATGCTCACGCGCTTCGGCGATAGAGGCGATAATTTCAGGGCGGCGCACAGATTTCAGAAAATCCAGCTCTTCGCGTAATTTTTCTGCACCACGTAAGGTCATCGGAATCGCTTGCATTTGTTATACCTCTTGAACATTCCTGTAGGGGGCGATCGCTCCGCCCCGGCTGTTAAGCCTGCCCCGATATGGTGTCATACCCGGACCAGAAGCAAAAAAATACCGACCCGGACGCAAGGTCCAGGTCAGCTACAATTCTTAATTTGATACTCATTTTACCCTGGAGTTCCCTATGGGTCATCGTTTACTTTCCAGGGCATTGCGCCGTAGTATGACGGCTTGTTTCCAGGTTGTTAGCGCGAGATTATGCGATTTTCCAGATTTATCATCGGATTGACCACCAGCGTAGCGTTCAGCGTCCAGGCCGCGAACGTTGACGAGTACATCAACCAGCTCCCTGCCGGAGCTAACCTTGCCCTCATGGTTCAGAAGGTCGGCACCCCGACTCCCGCGATTGATTATCATAGTCAGCAAATGGCCCTTCCTGCCAGTACGCAGAAAGTGATTACCGCGCTGGCGGCCTTAATTCAACTTGGCCCTGACTTCCGCTTTACCACGACGCTGGAGACCAAAGGCAGCGTTGATGCGGGCGTTCTCAAAGGGGACCTGGTGGCGCGATTTGGTGCCGATCCGACGCTAAAACGTCAGGATATTCGGAATATGGTGGCGAACCTGAAAAAATCAGGCGTCACGCAAATTACCGGAAACGTCCTTATTGATACCTCTGTTTTTGCCAGCCACGATAAAGCACCAGGGTGGCCCTGGAACGACATGACCCAGTGCTTCAGCGCGCCGCCTGCCGCTGCGATTGTCGACAGGAACTGCTTCTCAATTTCGCTCTACAGTGCGCAAAAAGCGAACGATTTAGCCTATATTCGCGTGGCGTCTTACTACCCTGTCACCATGTTCAGCCAGGTTCGCACCCTCGCACGCGGCTCGGCAGAGGCGCAATATTGTGAGCTGGACGTGGTTCCGGGCGATTTAAACCGCTTCACGCTGACCGGCTGTCTGCCGCAGCGCGCTGACCCTCTTCCGCTGGCATTTGCCATTCAGGACGGTGCAAGTTATGCCGGCGCGATCCTGAAAGATGAGTTAAAACAAGCTGGTATCACCTACAGTGGGACATTATTGCGCCAGACGCAGGTCAATGAGCCAGGTACCGTTGTGGCTAGCAAACAGTCTGCACCGCTGCACGACCTGCTTAAGATTATGCTGAAAAAGTCGGATAACATGATTGCCGATACCGTCTTCCGGATGATTGGCCACGCGCGGTTCAATGTGCCGGGAACGTGGCGTGCTGGATCTGATGCCGTACGGCAAATCCTGCGCCAGCAAGCGGGAGTGGATATTGGCAACACGATTATTGCCGACGGCTCCGGTCTGTCGCGCCATAACCTGATATCCCCTGCCACGATGATGCAGGTACTGCAATACATCGCGCAGCACGACAATGAACTGAACTTCATCTCAATGCTGCCGCTGGCAGGCTATGACGGCTCTCTGCAGTACCGTGCGGGTCTGCATCAGGCGGGCGTCGACGGTAAGGTCTCGGCGAAAACAGGGTCATTGCAGGGTGTATACAACCTGGCGGGCTTTATTACTACCGCAAGCGGGCAGCGGATGGCGTTTGTGCAGTATCTGTCGGGTTATGCGGTAGAACCTGCCGATCAACGTAACCGTCGCATTCCGCTGGTTCGCTTTGAAAGCCGGTTGTACAAAGATATTTATCAGAATAACTAGGTGGGTATTTTGCCGGAGGCGCTATGCTTATCCGGCCTACAGATGATGTATGCCCGGTGAGCTTAGCGCCACCGGGCATTGAAACGGAAATTAACGCTTATAGATGAACTCGACGCCTTCTTCGTCGTCTTCGTCCCAGTCGTCATCCCAGTCGTCTTCTGCTTCTTCTTCCACTTCCGCGATTTGCTGGCGATGATAATCATCCCACATGAACTCGACTTTCTCTGGCTGCTTCGCTTCTTCCGCCTGAGTAATCGGGTTCTCGATGATAAAGGTCATCACATCCCAGCAGAGATCTTTCACGCCCAACTGGCTGGCGGCAGAGATCAGATAATATTTATCTTCCCAGCCCAGCGCCTGCGCGATAGCTTTGGCTTTCTCTTCCGCTTCGGCTTTATCCAGCAAATCGATCTTGTTAAACACTAACCAGCGCGGTTTGGCAGCCAGATCCTGACTGTATTTTTCCAGCTCGCCAATGATGATCCGCGCATTCTCAACCGGATCGGAACCGTCGATCGGATCGATATCGATGAGGTGCAGCAGTACGCGGCAGCGTTCCAGATGTTTCAGGAAGCGGATCCCCAGACCGGCACCTTCCGCAGCGCCTTCAATCAGCCCCGGGATGTCCGCGACCACAAAGCTCTTTTCGTTATCCATACGGACAACGCCGAGACTCGGCACCAGCGTAGTAAACGGATAATCCGCAACTTTAGGCTTCGCCGCAGAGACCGCGCGGATAAAGGTAGATTTACCGGCATTTGGCATTCCCAGCATGCCCACATCCGCCAGCAGCATCAATTCCAGCAACAGGTCACGCTTGTCACCCGGCGTTCCCATCGTTTTCTGACGCGGCGTGCGGTTGACTGAAGATTTAAAACGGGTGTTACCCAGACCGTGCCAGCCGCCTTTTGCGACCATCAGACGCTGACCGTGTTTGGTCATGTCACCCATGGTTTCGCCCGTGCCCTGGTCTATCACACGCGTACCTACAGGTACTTTTATGGTGACATCTTTCCCACGTTTACCGGTACAGTCACGGCTGGCGCCATTCTGACCACGCTCTGCGCGGAAAGATTTCTCAAAACGGTAGTCGATCAGGGTGTTCAGGTTTTCGTCGGCTTCCATCCAGACGTCACCCCCATCACCACCGTCGCCGCCGTCCGGGCCGCCTTTCGGGATATATTTCTCACGGCGGAAGCTTACGCAACCATTACCGCCATCGCCTGCAACGACCAGAATCGTTGCTTCATCAACAAACTTCATTTTACTCTCCGTAAATCATTCGCCTGAGCGGGGCTGCGATACCACCGATTCATGCTTACGTAATCCGCCCCAAATACGATGACCAATGGCGGAGTACATCGCGCCCGCAACCACGACAAACGCACCGAGATAACCCAGAAGGTTTAACATCGGTCTGGCGAAGAAATCGGGCCAGGCCATAGATAAAAGATCTGAAAATAACAGCGTAAACAGCGGCGTGAGCGTGATTAACGCACTCACCTGAGCTGCCTGCCAACGCGCCATCGCTTCCGCCAGGGCGCCATATCCTACCAGCGTATTCAGCCCACAGAAAATCAAACAGGCAAGCTGCCAGTGACTGAGCTGAGCTATCACGCCGGGCTTCGCCAGCGGCAATAGCGCTATCGTACATAAAGTGTACAGTAAAAACAGGATCTGCGGTGATGCCAGACGCCGCAATAACACCTTTTGCGCGACGCCATAACTCACCCAGACCATCGCCGCACCGACGCCAAAAATGACGCCCCAGGTGTAATCAGTCAGTTTGGTAAAAATTTCGATCAGACTGGTGTTGAAGAACATCACCAGCCCGCTCAACAGCATTATCGCGCCAACAATCTGCGTACCGCGCATTTTCTCTTTAAGGATAAATACGCTCGCGACCATCATACCTACTGGCGACAGTTGGCCGATCACCTGCGAAGCCGTTGGGCTTAAATACTGCAGGGAAGAGCTGAACAGGATGAAGTTCCCAAAGAGTCCAGCGGTGGCAATCGCCAACAGGATCAGCCAGCGCGACTTACGAAAAATTCGCAGCGGCGGAAGCCTGCGCTTCGCGGCCAGAATCGCCCCGAGGCCAACACTGGCGATTAAAAAACGGTAAAACACGATGGTAGGAGGTTCCATCACCTCCAGCACCTGCTTCATAGCGATTGGCAAAGCCCCCCAACACACCGCGGTTGTGAGCGCCAAAAGAATACCAATGCCAGCCTGCTGCTTCATGCCCGTTTTCCCTGCAAGAGCTCGTTATCCGCTGCAAAGCGGTTTCACGAGCATATTTACCGGTCGTCGAATGTAAAAAGCCCCGCAACAGGGTGCGGGGCTTTTATCCGTTACCGGACCACGAAAAACTTACTCAGCAACGATGCTGATGTATTTACGGTTGTTCGGGCCTTTAACTTCAAATTTCACTTTACCGTCTGCTTTAGCAAACAGAGTGTGGTCACGACCGCAACCTACGTTAGTACCAGCGTGGAACTTGGTGCCACGTTGACGAACGATGATGCTACCCGCCAGAACGGATTCGCCACCGAAACGCTTAACGCCCAGGCGTTTAGCTTCTGAATCGCGACCGTTACGAGTTGAGCCGCCAGCCTTTTTATGTGCCATTTAAATCTCTCCTCAGGTCTTAGGCGCTGATGCCAGTAATTTTCACATCAGTGAACCACTGACGATGGCCCTGCTGCTTACGATAGTGTTTACGACGACGAAACTTAACGATTTTAACTTTCTCGCCACGACCGTGAGCAACAACTTCAGCTTTGATAACGCCGCCATCAACGAAAGGAACGCCGATTTTGACTTCTTCACCGTTTGCGATCATCAGAACTTCAGCGAATTCGATAGATTCGCCAGTTGCGATGTCCAGCTTTTCCAGGCGAACGGTCTGACCTTCGCTTACTCGGTGTTGTTTACCACCACTTTGGAAAACCGCGTACATAAAAAACTCCGCTTCCGCGCACACCTTTTCAATGATTCAGAGTGCGCTATAAATATTCACAATAGGGCGCGAATATTACGCAAAACGTGAGCCTTTGACAAGTGCTACAGTCAATACATGAAGAAAAAAAACACAACGTGTATGGTAACGTTTATCTGTGGCGTTTTTTCAGTACAATCAGCATATATTTCTAACCCTAAACCCTAAGTTACCTTGCCACATGATGAGGTAAACGGGGCGAAAAGCCCGGCTTTTGCGATGAATTTAGAAAAAATCAATGAGTTAACCGCGCAAGATATGGCGGGTGTCAATGCGACAATCCTTGAACAGCTTAATTCCGACGTTCAACTGATCAATCAGTTAGGCTATTACATTGTGAGTGGGGGCGGTAAACGCATTCGCCCGATGATTGCCGTACTCGCGGCGCGCGCCGTTGGCTATCAGGGAAATGCCCATGTCACGATCGCGGCATTGATCGAATTTATCCACACCGCCACTCTGCTTCATGACGATGTCGTGGATGAATCTGATATGCGTCGGGGCAAAGCCACGGCGAACGCCGCGTTTGGCAATGCTGCCAGCGTGCTGGTTGGCGATTTTATCTATACCCGAGCTTTCCAGATGATGACCAGCCTCGGTTCGCTGAAGGTGCTGGAAGTGATGTCTGAAGCCGTGAACGTTATTGCTGAAGGAGAAGTCCTGCAATTAATGAACGTTAACGACCCGGACATTACAGAAGAAAGCTATATGCGCGTAATCTACAGTAAGACGGCACGACTGTTTGAAGCGGCAGCGCAGTGTTCCGGTCTTCTCGCAGGTTGTAGTGAAGCCGAGGAAAAAGGGTTGCAGGACTACGGTCGTTATCTGGGAACGGCTTTCCAGTTGATTGACGATCTGTTGGATTACAACGCCAACGGCGAACAGCTTGGTAAAAATGTCGGTGATGACCTGAACGAAGGTAAACCTACGTTACCGCTGCTGCATGCGATGCGTAATGGCACACCTGAGCAGGCGAAAATGATTCGTCACGCCATTGAACAAGGAAACGGTCGACACCTCCTGGAGCCAGTACTGGAAGCGATGAACGCCTGTGGTTCACTGGAATGGACACGCCAGCGCGCAGAAGAAGAGGCTGACAAAGCCATCGCGGCACTGCAGGTACTTCCTGATTCCCTATGGCGCGATGCGCTGACAGGCCTGGCGCATATTGCCGTACAGCGTGACCGCTAATGACGACACAATCATCCCGCCATACCGCGCGGGATGATTCATAAAAATTCCAATAAAACCCACGCAATCTCTCTATCTCATTGCAATTCATGCAATAAATCTTAATAAATTCCGAATATTTAAACTACTTACACGAACATATTAGAACACTAATTCTCTGAGCGTATAGTGTCTTCTGCAAGTTGATTGTGCAAATCAACGATGAATGACCATGAGCGAGGGGATAAATGGAGAGCAAACTCATTGACTGGCATCCAGCCGATATCATTGCTGGATTACGTAAAAAAGGAACATCAATGGCTGCCGAATCGCGCAGACATGGATTAAGTTCCTCCACACTGGCAAACGCCTTAACCCGGCCATGGCCAAAAGGCGAACTGATCATAGCGAAAGCGCTCGGAACGGACCCCTGGGTGATCTGGCCGTCACGCTACCATGATGCGAAAACACATGAATTTATCGACAGGACGCGTCTGATGCGGGCGGCGCGGCGGGAAAAGCAGGATGTAAAGTAACTCGCGAAGCAGTGGCCCCGACATAACGCATCGGGGCTACTCAATGGCGCACAATTATTCGGCTTTCACGCGCTCGATGTTAGCGCCCAGCGCGCGCAATTTATCTTCGATGCGTTCATAACCACGATCGATATGATATATACGATCAACGACCGTCGTCCCTTCCGCAATACATCCCGCCAGTACCAGGCTGGCAGAAGCACGCAGATCCGTCGCCATCACCTGCGCGCCGGAGAGCTTATCAACACCGTGACAAATGACGGTATTGCTTTCGATTTCCGCATGAGCCCCCATACGGCTCAGTTCAGGCACGTGCATAAAACGGTTTTCAAACACGGTTTCCGTGATGAATCCAGTCCCTTCCGCCACCAGGTTCAACAGCGTGAACTGGGCCTGCATGTCCGTTGGGAATGCCGGATGTGGGGCGGTACGCACATTGACCGCTTTCGGACGTTTGCCATGCATATCGAGGCTGATCCAGTCTTCACCCACTTCGATATCTGCACCGGCATCGCGTAGTTTCGCCAGTACCGCGTCCAGCGTATCCGGCTGCGCGTTACGGCAGATAATTTTGCCGCGAGAAATCGCCGCGGCCACCAGGAAAGTCCCGGTTTCGATACGGTCAGGCAACACGCGATAGACACCGCCACCCAGGCGTTCTACACCTTCGATAGTGATACGATCGGTACCCTGACCGGTAATTTTCGCTCCCAGCGCAATCAGGAAGTTCGCGGTATCAACAATTTCCGGTTCACGTGCGGCGTTTTCAATGATGGTGGTACCTTCCGCCAGCGTCGCGGCACACATGATTGTCACCGTTGCGCCAACGCTGACTTTATCCATGACGATATGCGCGCCCTTCAGACGACCATCAACGGAAGCTTTCACATAGCCTTCTTCCAGCGTGATCGTCGCACCCAGTTGCTCCAGACCGGTGATATGCAGGTCAACCGGACGCGCGCCAATCGTGCAACCACCAGGCAGAGAAACCTGCCCCTGACCAAAACGGGCAACCAACGGCCCCAGCGCCCAAATCGAAGCACGCATGGTTTTCACCAGGTCATACGGTGCGCAGAAGACATTAACTTCACGGGCGTCAATGTGTACGGAGCCATTGCGTTCCACTTTCGCACCAAGCTGGCTCAGCAGCTTCATCGAGGTATCAACGTCCTTCAGCTTCGGGACGTTCTGGATCTCTACCGGCTCTTCCGCCAGCAACGCCGCAAAAAGGATCGGCAGAGCGGCGTTTTTCGCGCCAGAAATTGTGACTTCGCCCTGGAGCCGGGTAGGCCCCTGTACACGAAATTTATCCATGATGTTGTTCTCAGTTAAAATTCATCGTCGTTACCGGTGTGTCACCCGTAACTCAAAAACCGTTTAGTTTACGATCGCGCGCCCACTCGGCGGGGGTATACGCTTTGATCGACAGGGCATGAATGCGGTTATCCGCAATGTATTCCATCAGCGGCGCATAAACCGACTGCTGCTTCTTCACCCGGCTCATGCCGTCAAACATCTCACCCACGGCAATAACCTGAAAGTGACTGCCATCGCCAGAGACGTGGACTTCCTGGAGTGAGAGTGCGTTCATCAGCACGCTCTGAATTTCATTATTTTCCATGGGCTCTTCATTCGTCAGATTGTGAAAACAGCCCAACATCTTAGAGCAAAGTTGCGCTGTCATAAATAAGCAAAAAGCCTCGCGGGTAAATCCGGCGAGGCTGTAGATAATAACGTACTGATATTACTGACGCGGGAGCACGTCAGCAGGCAAGTTATAGAGTTCCGCCAGAGTAAAGACTTTGTCATCCACTCCCTTCAGAGACACGTTGTTGCCCTGTTTTTTCGCCAGACTAATGAGATGGACCAGCAGCGCCAGTCCCCCCGTATCCACTCGGGAAACCTGACTAAGATCGATACAGGTCACGCCAGTCATCGCTTCAACGCGAGCATCCCATAAAGGATTCAGCACGTCCTGGTCCAGTTCGCCAACGAGAGCCAGCCTGTCACCGTCACGAGTCCAGTTAAGTGACTGAGTCATTACTTCTTCTCTTCCAGCGTGATTTTCTGCTGTGCGATAGATTTCAGTTGCGCCGTCAGGCCATCGATCCCTTTAGTACGCAGCAGATCGCTCCACTCGTTCTGTTTAGTGGTGATCATGCTGACGCCTTCGGCGATCATGTCATAGGCCTGCCAGTGACCCGTCTGGGTATTTTTACGCCACTGGAAGTCCAGACGTACCGGAGGACGGCCGTTTGGATCGAGAATCGTCACGCGGATCGGAACGATGGTCGCGTCGCCCAACGGTTGTTCCGGAGCAATCTGGTAGGTCTGACCGTGGTACATCGCCAGCGCCTGGCCGTAGGCCTGTTTCAGATACTCACGAAACGCGGCGAAATAGGCTTCACGCTGAGCCGGAGTGGCCTCTTTGTAGTAACGCCCCAATACCAGTGCGCCAGCGTATTTCACCTGGACATACGGCAGCAGCTCCTGGTCAACCACATCACGCAGATAGTCCGGATTCGAACGGATTTTTGGCTGTTCGTTTTTCAGGCGGTCGAAGGTTTTCTGCGCCGCTTCATCCATCAACTTGTAAGGGTTGGTTTGATCGGCTGCAATGGCGGTGCTCAGCGGTGCAATCACCAGCAGAGCCACCATCATTAAACGCTTAAGCATAATTCGATTCTCCTGAGATTAATTCGTTGTGCCCGCAGGCCTAGTCGCTTCATTATGGCCTTCGGTCGGCGCCGACGCATCGCCAGAATTCTTATTGTCATCGCCTTTACTGTTGCTGTTGTAAAGGAACTGACCAATCATATCTTCCAGCACCATCGCGGATTTGGTGTCCTGGATTGTGCCGCCATCTTTGAGGATAGACGTTCCCAGCTCAGGGTCTTCAAAACCGACGTTCAGCGCCAGATACTGTTCCCCCAGCAGACCAGACGTCCGGATGCTCAGCGAACTGGTATCCGGGATGTGGTTATAGCGCTCTTCGATGTCCAGCGTCACGCGCGGTAAATAGGTCTTCGGATCCAGGGAGATATCCGCCACGCGCCCCACCACGACACCACCGATGCGCACTGGCGAACGCACTTTCAGGCCGCCGATATTATCGAAAGTCGCGTAAATCGTGTAGGTCGGTTCCGTGCGCATAGAGGTTACGTTGGCCGCCTTCAGGCAGACGAACAGCGCGGCCAGCAACGCAGCTAACAAGAAGATCCCCACCCAAATTTCATTTTTTTTCGTTTGCATGAACTCAATTCCCAAACATCAATGCGGTCAGTACAAAGTCCAGACCCAGAACGGCCAGCGACGAATGCACAACAGTGCGTGTGGTTGCCCGGCTAATTCCCGCCGACGTCGGAATCGCATCATACCCATTGAACAATGCAATCCAGGTTACCGTAATGGCGAACACCACGCTTTTAATCAAACAGTTGACCAGATCCAGACGCCAGTCGACGGCATTTTGCATCGCGGACCAAAAGAAGCCAGCATCAATCCCCTTCCAGCTTACGCCGACCAGAGAACCGCCCCAGATCCCAACGGCTACAAACAAAATCGTCAACAGCGGCAGCGAAATCACGCCAGCCCAGAAACGCGGGGAGATCACTCGACGCAGTGGGTCGACGGCCATCATTTCCATACTGGAAAGCTGCTCCGTCGCGCGCATCAGGCCAATTTCAGCGGTCAGTGCGGAGCCCGCACGTCCGGCAAACAGCAACGCGGCGACGACCGGACCGAGTTCACGCAGCAGCGACAACGCCACTAACATCCCCAGACTGGTTTCCGCACTATAGGTGGTGAGTACCAGATAACCCTGCAACCCCAGCACCATGCCGATAAACACGCCAGAAACAATAATGATCAGCATCGACAGGACGCCCACATTATAAAGCTGGCGCACCAGCAGCGGCGCGTGTTTACGAAATTCCGGTTTGCCGACCAGCGCATTGAACAACATTAACCCAGCGCGCCCGAACGTTCTGAGGGTTTTAATCCCCTTATGTCCCAGCGTCGCCAGTGCATTTAACAGCATGAGTGGCTTAACTCCCTGTTCCGAGTAAATCAGAGTGATAATCGCCCGCAGGATAGCGGAACGGGACCGGCCCGTCTGCAATGCCATCCAGGAACTGACGTACGCGCGGGTCGTCATTCTCTTGCAGCGCCTGTGCGCTGCCGTGGGCCACAATCTTTTTGTCCGCCATAATATAGGCGTGATCGGCAATACTCAGAACCTCCGGCACATCGTGAGAGACCACGACGCAGGTCACGCCCAGCGCGCTGTTTAATTCTGAAATCAGTTTGACCAGCACACCCATGGTGATCGGATCCTGACCGACAAACGGTTCATCAAACATAATGAGATCCGGTTCCAGCGCAATGGCGCGCGCTAACGCCGCGCGGCGAGCCATCCCTCCGGACAGTTCTGAAGGCATGAGTTTTGCTGCCCCGCGCAGACCGACGGCCTCCAGTTTCATCATCACCGTACTTTTCAATAACGACGGAGGGAGCGTGGTATGTTCGCGTAGCGGATAGGCCACGTTATCAAATACGTTCATGTCAGTGAACAGCGCCCCTGACTGAAACAGCATACTCATCCGTTTACGTACCGTGTAGAGGCGCGAACGAGACATGTCAGGAATGTTCTCACCATCAAACAGGATCTCTCCCTTGTCTGGTTGAATTTGTCCGCCAATCAGGCGCAACAGCGTCGTTTTACCGATCCCCGATGGTCCCATGATCGCGGTGATCCTGCCACGCGGTACGGTCAGAGAGATGTTATCGAAAATGCAGCGATCGCCGCGCGTAAAGCTGACATCGCGCATATCGACTAAATTCGCCACAGACTGACCCATTGATTCATCCTTCGTGTTGCTTGTTGATCTCAGCATGGCGTGGAATTTAGCCATGAACCCAACATATTTACAGAATATTACCCGCGCTGGTTAGCGAAAGCTGGCATTTGTTTTACTTTTTAGCCGCATAAAGTCAAAATTAAGACTTCGTTACGGTTTCCAGACATCCCGGTGGACCGGCGAGTATACCTGAAGAAAGGACTTTAGATGCTTTTAGCAACGGCGCTGTTAATTATTGGTTTATTATTGGTCGTCTACGGCGCCGACCGCCTGGTATTTGCCGCGTCAATCCTCTGCCGAACCTTCGGGATCCCGCCGCTGATTATTGGTATGACGGTAGTCAGTATAGGCACATCTCTGCCTGAAATTATTGTTTCTGTCGCTGCCTCCCTGCACGGGCAGTTAGATTTAGCCGTCGGCACCGCGCTCGGCTCCAACATTACCAACATTCTGTTGATCCTCGGACTTGCTGCGCTGATCCACCCTTTTACCGTGCATTCCGATATTCTGCGTCGCGAATTACCGTTAATGTTACTGGTTAGCGTCGTAGCCGGATCCGTACTGTATGACGGACAACTCAGCCGCAGCGATGGTATTTTTCTTTTACTGTTAGCCGTGTTATGGCTGCTGTTCATTGTTAAAATCGCTCGTCTCGCCGAGCGCCAGGGCAATGACAGCCTCACCCGGGAACAGGTTGCTGAATTGCCGCGCGAAGGCGGACTGCCAGTGGCGTTTTTATGGCTGGGCATTGCGCTGATTATCATGCCAATGGCCACCCGAATGGTGGTGGATAACGCCACCGTGATTGCCAATTACTTCGCGATGAGCGAACTGACGATTGGCCTGACGGTGATCGCGATTGGCACCAGTATGCCTGAACTGGCAACCGCTATCGCTGGCGTGCGTAAAGGTGAGAACGATATCGCGGTGGGCAACATCATCGGCGCGAACATTTTTAACCTCACCATAGTCCTCGGCCTCCCCGCCCTGATTACGCCGGGTGATGTGAACCCGTTGGCGTTCAGCCGTGACTATAGCGTGATGCTGCTGGTGAGCATCATCTTTGCATTACTCTGCTGGCGGCGTCCCCGCCAGTCCGGTCGCGGCGCGGGCATGCTGTTGACCGGCGGTTTTATCGTATGGCTGGCGATGTTGTATTGGCTGTCGCCGCTTCTCGTTGGATAACTGGAAACAGACATATGTCGCACTTAGCGTTACAACCGGGTTTTGACTTTCAGCAAGCCGGCAAAGAGGTTCTGGCGATTGAACGTGAAGGCCTGGCGGAGCTCGATCAGTACATCAACCAGGATTTCACTCTCGCCTGTGAAAAAATGTTCAACTGCACCGGCAAAGTGGTGGTGATGGGCATGGGGAAATCGGGGCATATTGGCCGAAAAATGGCCGCGACCTTTGCCAGCACCGGTACCTCTTCGTTCTTCGTTCATCCGGGCGAAGCCGCTCACGGCGATCTGGGGATGGTGACTTCGCAGGATGTGGTGATAGCCATCTCCAACTCCGGAGAATCCAGCGAGATCGCGGCTCTTATTCCGGTCCTTAAGCGACTGCAGGTTCAGCTTATTTGCATCACCGGTCGACCAGAAAGCAGCATGGCACGTGCTGCGGATGTCCATCTGTGTGTTAAAGTACCGCAAGAAGCCTGTCCGCTTGGGCTGGCACCGACAAGCAGCACCACCGCCACATTAGTGATGGGCGATGCGCTGGCGGTGGCGTTATTAAAGGCACGCGGCTTTACTGCAGAGGATTTTGCCCTGTCGCATCCGGGCGGTGCGCTGGGACGTAAACTGCTGTTGCGCGTTAACGATATTATGCATACGGGCGATGAAATCCCGCATGTCACCAAAGATGCCAGCCTGCGCGATGCGCTGCTGGAAATCACCCGCAAGAACCTCGGGATGACCGTGATTTGCGATGATGCGATGAAGATCGACGGTATCTTCACCGACGGTGATTTACGTCGCGTCTTTGATATGGGCGTTGACGTACGCCAACTCGGCATTGCCGACGTGATGACGCCTGGGGGAATTCGTGTGCGTCCAGGAATTCTGGCGGTTGATGCCCTGAACTTAATGCAGTCCCGCCACATCACCTCCGTGATGGTTGCCGATGGCGACCAGTTACTCGGTGTGTTACATATGCATGATCTCCTGCGTGCAGGCGTTGTGTAGAAATTCAAGGATAAAGAGAAATGAGCAAAGCAGGTGCGTCGCTTGCGACCTGTTATGGACCCGTCAGCGCGGACGTCATCGCCAAAGCAGAGAATATCCGTCTGCTGATTCTGGATGTCGATGGCGTACTGTCGGATGGCCTGATTTATATGGGCAACAACGGTGAAGAACTGAAGGCTTTCAACGTCCGTGACGGTTACGGGATTCGTTGTGCGTTAACGTCTGACATCGACGTCGCCATCATTACCGGACGAAAGGCTAAACTAGTAGAAGATAGGTGTGCCACGCTGGGGATCACGCATCTGTATCAGGGGCAGTCGGACAAGCTGGTTGCCTTTCTCGATCTGCTGGCAAAACTGGCGATTGCGCCAGAAAACGTGGCCTACGTCGGTGACGATCTGATTGACTGGCCGGTAATGGAAAAAATTGGCCTGAGCATTGCCGTTGCGGATGCGCATCCGTTACTGCTGCCGCGCGCGGATTACGTCACGACAATCGCGGGCGGACGCGGTGCGGTACGAGAAGTCTGTGATTTATTATTACTGGCGCAGGGTAAGCTTGATGAGGCCAAAGGGCAATCGATATGAGTAAAGCCAGACGTTGGGTTATCATTCTACTGTCGTTGGCCGTGCTGGTGCTGATTGGTATTAACCTGGCCGATAAAGACGACACGGCTCAGGTGGTAGTGAATACGAGCGATCCGACCTATAAAAGCGAGCACACGGACACCGTTGTCTATAGTCCGGAAGGCGCACTGAGCTATCGCTTGATCGCTCAACATGTTGAATATTATTCCGATCAGGCCGTTTCGTGGTTCACGCAACCCGTGTTAACGACGTTTGATAAGGACAAAATCCCGACGTGGTCAATCAAAGCTGATAAAGCCAAGCTGACTGAGGATCGGATGCTGTATCTTTATGGTCACGTTGAAGTCAACGCGCTGGTGCCTGACGCTCAACTTCGCAGAATTACCACCGATAACGCGCAGATCAATCTGGTGACGCAGGATGTTACCTCTGAAGACCTCGTCACGTTATACGGAACAACATTTAACTCCAGCGGACTGAAAATGCGCGGCAACTTACGCAGCAAGAACGCCGAGCTGATTGAAAAGGTTAGAACCTCCTATGAAATTCAAAACAAACAAACTCAGCCTTAATCTTGTGCTTGCCAGCTCACTTCTGGCCGCCAGTATTCCGGCATTCGCCGTCACCGGTGATACCGAACAGCCGATCCACATTGAATCGGACCAGCAGTCTCTGGATATGCAGGGGAACGTTGTGACCTTCACCGGCAATGTCATTGTGACCCAGGGCACGATCAAAATTAACGCCGATAAAGTGGTCGTTACCCGTCCTGGCGGTGAGGAGGGCAAAGAGGTCATTGATGGCTTCGGCAACCCGGCCACCTTCTATCAAATGCAGGACAATGGTAAGCCGGTGAAAGGCCACGCATCGAAAATGCATTATGAGCTGGCGAAAGACTTTGTCGTGCTCACCGGTAATGCGTACCTGGAACAGCTCGACAGCAACATCACCGGGGACAAAATTACCTATCTGGTGAAAGAGCAGAAAATGCAGGCCTTCAGTGAGAAAGGCAAGCGTGTGACGACCGTTCTGGTCCCGTCGCAACTGCAGGACAAAAACAAAAACCAGGCCCCGGCTCAGAAGAAGAGTAACTAATTCGCTATGGCAACATTAACTGCAAAGAATCTGGCGAAGGCCTACAAAGGCCGCCGCGTCGTGGAAGATGTCAGCCTGACCGTCAACTCGGGCGAGATTGTCGGTCTGCTTGGGCCGAACGGTGCGGGTAAAACCACCACCTTCTACATGGTCGTCGGTATTGTGCCGCGTGATGCCGGTAACATCATCATTGATGATGAAGACATTAGCCTGTTACCGCTGCACGCCCGCGCGCGCCGTGGGATTGGCTATCTGCCGCAGGAGGCGTCGATTTTCCGCCGTCTGAGCGTGTTCGATAACCTGATGGCCGTGCTGCAAATCCGTGACGATCTCTCTAGCGAACAGCGTGAAGACCGTGCAAACGAGCTGATGGAAGAGTTCCACATCGAGCATCTGCGCGACAACATGGGTCAGTCGCTCTCTGGGGGGGAACGTCGCCGTGTGGAAATCGCCCGCGCGCTGGCTGCCAATCCGAAGTTTATCCTGCTGGATGAACCGTTTGCTGGTGTTGACCCCATTTCCGTTATCGATATCAAGCGCATTATTGAGCATCTGCGTGACAGCGGTCTCGGCGTGTTGATTACCGATCATAACGTCCGCGAAACGCTGGCCGTGTGTGAGCGGGCCTACATCGTGAGCCAGGGACACCTGATCGCGCACGGTACGCCAACAGAAATCCTGCAGGACGAACACGTTAAGCGCGTATACCTTGGGGAAGACTTCAGACTCTGATAGGGTAGAAGTTTGCGACGTCATAGCGGGAGAAAACGACTCTGAACATGAAGCAAGGTTTGCAACTCAGGCTGAGCCAACAACTGGCGATGACGCCGCAACTACAACAGGCGATCCGTCTGTTGCAGTTGTCCACGCTGGAACTGCAGCAGGAACTCCAGCAGGCGCTGGAAAGTAATCCGCTGCTGGAGCAAACCGATCTTCACGACGAAGTTGATACCCACGAAACGCAGGACAGTGAATCGCTGGATACCGCCGACGCCCTCGAACAAAAAGAGATGCCGGAAGAGTTACCGCTCGACGCCAGCTGGGATGAAATCTACACCGCCGGGACGCCGTCGGGCACCAGCGGTGATTACATCGACGATGAGCTGCCTGTTTATCAGGGTGAAACCACGCAGACCCTACAGGATTACCTGATGTGGCAGGTGGAACTCACCCCTTTTTCTGATACCGACCGCGCGATCGCTACCTCTATTGTTGATGCCGTTGATGATACCGGCTATCTCACCGTTTCGCTGGATGACATCCTCGAAAGCATGGGCAATGAAGAAGTGGGGCTTGATGAGGTCGAAGCCGTTCTCAAACGTATTCAGCGGTTTGATCCCGTTGGTGTGGCGGCAAAAGATCTGCGTGATTGTCTGCTAATCCAGCTTTCGCAGTTCGACAAAGCGACGCCTTTCCTTGAAGAAGCCCGGCAGATCATCAGCGATCATCTCGATCTGCTGGCGAACCACGACTTCCGCACCCTGATGCGCGTCACTCGCCTCAAAGAAGAGGTGCTCAAAGAGGCGGTCAATCTGATTCAGTCGCTCGATCCTCGCCCCGGCCAGTCGATCCAGACCGGTGAACCAGAATACGTGATCCCGGATGTGCTGGTACGTAAGCATAACGGGCACTGGACGGTCGAGCTCAACGGCGACAGCGTTCCGCGCCTGCAGATCAATCAACACTATGCCGCAATGTGCAACGGTGGGCGCAATGACGCCGACAGCCAGTACATCCGCAGTAATTTGCAGGACGCGAAATGGCTGATTAAGAGTCTGGAGAGCCGCAACGATACCCTGCTGCGCGTCAGCCGTTGTATCGTTGAGCAGCAACAAGCCTTCTTTGAGCAAGGCGAAGAGTTTATGAAACCGATGGTACTGGCGGATATCGCCCAGGCCGTCGAGATGCATGAGTCGACCATTTCTCGTGTGACCACGCAGAAGTATCTGCACAGTCCGCGCGGCATTTTTGAACTGAAGTATTTTTTCTCCAGCCATGTGAATACCGAGGGGGGTGGTGAAGCTTCCTCCACGGCGATCCGCGCACTGGTGAAGAAGTTGATTGCGGCGGAAAACCCCGCGAAGCCCCTGAGCGACAGCAAGCTAACATCGATGCTGTCGGAACAAGGCATCATGGTGGCACGCCGCACCGTTGCGAAGTACCGAGAGTCTTTATCCATTCCGCCGTCAAACCAGCGCAAACAACTGGTGTGACCCAACCGATAAGGAAGACACTATGCAGCTCAACATCACTGGAAACAACGTCGAGATCACAGAAGCCCTGCGTGACTTTTTGAATACCAAGTTCGCCAAACTCGAACAGTATTTTGACAGGATTAATCAGGTCTATATTGTGTTGAAAGTGGAGAAAGTCACCCACATCTCGGATGCAACACTGCATGTAAACGGTGGCGAAATTCACGCCAGCGCGGAAGGTCAGGATATGTACGCGGCCATTGATGGCCTGATTGATAAGCTGGCAAGACAACTCACTAAGCACAAAGATAAATTGAAACAACACTAATTGTCCGGGCAGTTAGCGGGTGCAGGACGGCCTGTTGTGCAGAACAACAGGCCATTTGTACAGTTAGCGCTCCGAACTTGTCCCGCCGCTGCGGGGCAGGTTCTTAGGTGAAATTATGATAAATAACGATACGACTCTACAACTGAGCAGTGTACTTAACCAGGAATGTACGCGCAGTGCCGTTCACTGCCAGAGTAAAAAACGCGCGCTGGAAATCATCAGTGAACTGGCGGCAAAACAGCTCAGTTTACCGCCGCAGGTTGTTTTTGAAGCGATCCTGACGCGCGAAAAAATGGGCAGTACCGGCATCGGCAATGGGATCGCCATTCCGCACGGTAAGCTGGAAGAAGATACCTTGCGCGCCGTCGGCGTGTTTGTGCAACTGGAAACGCCAATCGCCTTCGACGCGATTGATAATCAACCCGTTGATCTGCTTTTTGCCCTGCTGGTGCCTGCGGATCAAACCAAAACGCATCTGCATACGTTATCGCTGGTGGCTAAGCGTCTGGCGGATAAAACTATCTGCCGTCGACTACGCGCCGCACAGAGCGATGAAGAATTGTATCAAATCATCACTGACACCGAAGGCGGTCAGGATGAAGCGTAACTCCCCTTTTGCCGTGGTGAGGAGAAACAGTACATGGTACTGATGATCGTCAGCGGTCGTTCAGGGTCAGGTAAATCTGTCGCCCTGCGCGCGCTGGAAGATATGGGCTTTTACTGCGTGGATAACCTCCCGGTCGTGCTGTTACCCGATCTGGCTCGCACGCTTGCCGAGCGCCAGATTTCGGCAGCCGTCAGCATTGACGTACGCAACATGCCAGAGTCGCCAGAAATTTTTGAACAGGCAATGAACAACCTGCCCGATGCGTTCTCGCCGCAACTGCTGTTTCTTGATGCCGATCGCAACACGTTGATTCGTCGCTATAGCGATACGCGTCGTTTGCACCCTCTTTCCAGCAAGAACCTGTCGCTGGAAAGCGCTATCGATCAGGAGAGCGACCTGCTGGAACCGTTGCGTTCTCGCGCCGACCTGATTGTCGACACCTCTGAAATGTCGGTGCATGAACTGGCAGAAATGCTGCGAACTCGCCTGTTGGGTAAACGCGAGCGTGAACTGACCATGGTGTTTGAATCCTTCGGCTTTAAGCACGGGATCCCTATCGATGCCGATTACGTCTTCGACGTACGATTCCTGCCGAACCCGCACTGGGACCCGAAACTACGCCCGATGACGGGTCTCGATAAACCCGTTGCCGCCTTTCTCGACAGACACACAGAAGTACACAATTTTATCTACCAGACTCGCAGCTATCTTGAGCTATGGTTACCCATGCTGGAAACCAACAACCGTAGCTATCTGACCGTTGCTATCGGTTGTACCGGCGGGAAACACCGTTCGGTGTATATTGCAGAACAGCTGGCAGACTACTTCCGCTCGCGCGGTAAAAACGTACAGTCACGCCATCGTACGCTGGAAAAACGCAAAACATGACCGTGAAGCAAACTGTTGAAATCACGAACAAGCTGGGCATGCATGCCCGGCCAGCAATGAAGCTCTTTGAATTAATGCAGGGATTTGATGCGGAAGTCCTGCTACGAAATGATGAAGGCACCGAAGCGGAAGCCAACAGCGTCATCGCATTGCTGATGCTGGACTCCGCCAAAGGCCGACAAATTGAGATCGAAGCCTCGGGTCCACAAGAGGTTGAAGCGCTGGCCGCCGTCATCGCCCTTTTCAATTCAGGATTCGACGAAGACTAAGCGTTCACGTCTGACGAGTATCTTCACAGAAAACGCCATCCGGCGTTTTTTTTATTTTTGCCCCCTTAACTGTACAATTCGTGCGCTTTTTCACTTAAGTCTTACCTTAAGAAAACCTTAAGACAAGTCGTTTAGGTTTCATTTAACTTGCGTGTTCATACTGGATTATTGTCAGTAAATATTTCCAGGATATCACTCATGATTCGTTTATCAGCAGAGACACCCCTGGGCACCGGACGACATCGTAAGTGTTATGCGCATCCGGATGATGCTCAGCGTTGTATTAAGATTGTTTACAACAGTGGCCAGGGCGGCGATAAAGAGACACAGCGCGAACTGAAGTACTATGCGCACCTCTCTCGCTACCTGAAAGACTGGAGTGGTATTCCGCGCTATTACGGCACGGTAGAGACCGACTGCGGAACGGGTTACGTTTACGATGTGATTGCCGATTACGATGGCAAGCCGTCCATCACTCTCACCGAATTTGCCAAACAATGTCGCTATGAAGATGACTTTGCCGTGCTACGTCAGTTGCTGAAGACGCTAAAACGCTACCTGCGTGACAACCATATCGTCACCATGACGCTGAAACCGCAGAACGTACTCTGTCACCGTATCAGCGAATCGGAAGTGGTGCCGGTGGTTTGCGATAACATTGGCGAAGGGACGTTAATCCCGCTGGCGACCTGGTCAAAATGGTTCTGCCGTCGTAAGCAGGAAAGATTGTGGCAGCGTTTTATCGCCCAACCGGTACTCGCCGTCGCGCTGGAAAAAGATGCCCAACCGAAAGAACACGGCGGGTTGTCGCTCTCTTCACGCGAGGCGTAATGCCGACTTAATGCAGGTGGTGGCGAGTCATAAACGACTCCCCACCCAACTGCCGCATTTGACGCAGTATCCACGCCTGACGGCTACGCACATAGCCCGAGGGTGCTGCGGCCTTAAAACGCAGAGGATTAGGCAACACGGCAGCAAGCAGCGCCGCCTCTGACTGGGTTAATCGGCTGGCCGGTTTGCCAAAATAGCGCTGTGCTGCAGCTTCCACGCCAAATATGCCATCACCAAATTCCGCGATGTTCAGGTAAACCGTCAGGATCCGCTTCTTGCTCCAGACAGTCTCGACACCAACGGTAAGTCCGGCTTCCAGCCCTTTTCGCAGCCAGCTACGCCCCTCCCAGAGAAAGAGGTTCTTAACGGTTTGCTGTGACAATGTCGACGCGCCGCGAATGCGGTTTTCATTACGTTCGTTATGTGACAGCGCCTTCTCAATGGCGGCGACGTCAAAACCCCAGTGATCCGGGAAGGTCTGGTCTTCAGCGGCAATCACCGCGAGCCCCATCCACGGTGAGATCTCATCCATACTCACCCAGTCGGAATGCGCAACATAGCCAAAATCGCCCTGTAGCCAGGCACCGATCTGCCGCTCCACCATCACCGCCGAAAAGGGAACGGGCACCACGCTGAACAGCGCAATGCCGCCTCCCCAGAACACGGCGAGGATGATAACAACACGCAACATCACCCGCCGCAGAAAGGCGAAAACCCCTTTTTTCATTCCGCCAGAACCAGCACTCGTGATACCAGTTTTTCGATACCCATTGCAGCCTGAGCGATATCCTGCGCCAGCATATAGGCAGGCGTCGTGACGATTTTATTGTCTTCATCAACGACGATATCGTCGACCGGGCACGGCACATGCTCCGCCCCCATCTCTTCCAGCACTTCTGCCGTATCAATATCGGTCCCGATCGTCAAACGCAGCGGGAAGTCGAAGATTTTCGGTAACATGGCCGGGGCGATACACATAAAACCCAGCGGCTTGCCAGACTGGTGCATCGCTAACGCGAGACCCGCTAAATCAGGATCAACCCGGCATTCACTGCCCTGACTGGCAAAGTTGCTTAAATTTTTAGCCGCACCAAAACCCCCGGGAACAATCAGCGCATCCAGATCTGCTGAGACAGCCTGAGAAAGCGGACGAATATTGCCGCGCGTAATGCGAGCCGCTTCAATCAGTACATTGCGGGTTTCCGCCATCGGCTCGCCTGTCAGATGATTAATCACATCGGCCTGCGCTTTGTCGGGCGCGAAGCAGACGGCCTGCGCGCCGCTACGCGCAATGGCCAGCAGTGTCAGTACGGCTTCATGAATTTCAGCACCGTCATACACACCGCATCCACTAAGAACAACGCCAATTTTTTTCATTCAAATGTCCTTTTCACCACTGTATGCAGCACATTAATAATTGTGATTAAAATGCTACGCTTCACACATTTAACTGATTCATGTAACAAAGCATTTAAGATTTGCTATCTTAACTGCGTGCGGCCCGAATTTGAGCGCTGCGCCTTTTCAATGACAATTATAACTTACGGCGCAGCCACGATTTCCCTGGTGTTGGCGCAGTATTCGCGCACCCCGGTCAAACCGGGGTCATTTTTTTCCAGCGTTTGCCACCCAGGCTTTCAACACCGCAACGTCGTGTTGCCACTCCTGCTTCATCTCTTCAATCCATTCGCCAACGTTATCTTCCCATGCAGGAAGATCGGGTGACTGGATCTGCTGCCCCAGTTGTTGCAGATGACGAAGGCCAACAGAGCCGGCAGCCCCTTTAATTTTGTGCCCTTCTTCAACCACACCTTTCTTATCACGCGCGGTCAGATTGGATTCCAGAACGCTTAAATAGCCTGGCATCATCTTCTCGAACACTGCCAGCCCATCGGTAATCAGTTTCGGCCCCACCAGCTCTATGTACTGTTCCAGCATCGGAATATCTAATAGCGCTTGCGATTTACTGCTCTCTTCAGATTTCACCGTGCACTCCTCTTCGTCTTGGGTATCCCAGTACTTCTTAATCATGGCGGTTAACGCCGGTACCGATAGCGGCTTGCTCAGCACGTCATCCATACCCGCATCCAGATACTCTTTTTTATCTTTCAGAACGTTCGCCGTGAGCGCCACCAGCGGCGGCAGATCTTCACGCGCATAGCGCTGGGTGAGTTCGCGCGAAATATCGAGGCCGGTCATATCCGGCAACTGAATATCCAATAACACCAGATCATATTCACCCGGTGTGAACATCTCGAGCGCCGCTTTCCCGGTCATGGCAACATCCACGCTATTGCCGAGTTTTTCCAGCACCGAGCGCGCCACAATGACGTTCAGTTCGATATCTTCCACCAACAGGACGTTCAACGCCGGTAGTGGCAAATCATCATCTTCAAATGCATCTTCAACTTCTTCCGCCACCGCGGGTGCATTGACGGTCAGGGTAAAGATCGAGCCTTTGCCGGGCTGACTTGCCACGGTGATATCCCCACCCATATTTTTCGCCAGACGACGCGAGACCGCCAGACCGATCCCCGTACCGGTCGCCGGTTTTCCGCCGTGGCTGTCTTTCACCTGATAATACATAGCGAAGATTTTGTCCTGCTCGTCCTGCGGAATGCCGATGCCGGAGTCTTCCACTTCAAAGTGCAGAATGCTGCCTGCGTCATAACGTACGCGCACGGTTACCTGCCCCTGCTGGGTAAATTTCACCGCGTTGCTAATCAGGTTCCACAGGATCTGCCGCAGGCGCGTTCCGTCAGTCACGACTTTATGCGGTAGCGGCAAGGTCGGGTCGAGTACAAAACGCAACCCTTTCTGCTGCGCCTGCAGGCCGGAGAGGTTCTCCAGATCGGCCATAAAGCTGGTGAAATCCACTGGCTGATTATCCAGTTGAACCTTACGCCGTTCCATCTTATCCATGTCAATGATATCGTTAAAGATATTCCCCAGCGTCACCGCGGAAACATGAATAGTTTTCAGGTATTTTTCCTGCTCGGTCGTCAGGTCAGTGTCCAGCAGAATGCGGCTCAGGCCGACGATTCCGTTCAGTGGCGTACGCAGTTCGTGGCTGATGGTGGAAATAAAGGTGGTTTTATCGCGACTGGCGCGTTCAAGCGCATCCTGATAGCGCTTGCGCTCGGTAATATCACGACCAAACCCCATCAGGCCATGACGTTTCCCCACGCGATCGTAATAAGGCACTTTGCGGATTTCAAAACAGGCTTTGCGTCCGTCCGGATAATCGAGCCATTGCTCATAGGTCAGCGACACGTTATGGCGGAAAACTTTTTCGTCAGTCTCAATGACCTTTTCGGCCGCTTCCGGCGAGTACACATCGGCAGGCTTTAAATGCACCAGTTGTTTTTCGCTTTTGCCGGTGAGCAATTCCATTGCCCGGTTGCAGCCGGAAAACTCTTTATCTTCATTGCGATAAAAAACCAGATCCGGCGAGGCATCCAGAAAGGAACGTAAGAAGGAGGATTGCTGTTCAAGCTGAATCTGCGCCTCTTCGCGCTCTTTGATCTCAACTTTAAGCTGCTCAAACGTTGACTGGCGTTCCGCCTCCGCCTTTTCGCGGTCGGCAATCTCCTGATTCAGCTGCGAAATATTATCTTTCAGTTGGACATTAAGCTTGAGGTCGCGCTCGCGCATCTCCTCCAGCTTTTGCACCAGTCGGGATAACCGCTGACGGGACTCTTCCAGTTGCTCCACCACCACCGACAAAAAATAGACCGCCCAGGGAGTGATTAACAAACCAAAGAAAATGGAGCGAATGACATCGATCTGTTCGACCCGACCATGCAGCACCATGGTGACCGCCATTTGCACCACTATTGCCAGCACAACGAGCGCTAACGCCAGCAACAGCGAAAAGCGCACCAGACCCAACTTCATCATCAGGTCCACATAATACTGCGCCAGCATACGAATTTGCTTCATCAGGGATTTCCTTTACGACAACCTGGCACAATAATACTCAATTCTGCGCAAGACGTTAGAGAATGTGCAAGAAATCCATAGGCCCGTCATAGTTCAGGCGTCAGGCGGAACCCATGGCCGTCCGAGCGCAGAGCCCTGTACGCCATGTGCATTCAGATAACGATCCAGTTCGACCATCCCGGTCCAGCGGTTTTCACACCACAGCGGGGCCAGTAGCGTAGGGCGGCGTGCGCTGGCGGAAATACGATGATAAATCACCTCCGGCGGGGTATGGCGGATCATCTCGCCTGCAGTTTGCGTGTAGTCCTCCAGTTCAATCCCGTTCAGACGCCCTGCTTCCCAGGCCCTTGCCATAATGCTGCCCTTCACGATGTGCAACGGATGCAGTTTGATGCCATCCACTCCCGTCGCGACCACCCGTTCAAGCGTTTGCAGGCATTCCGTCTGCCCTTCTCCTGGCAGACCGACAATAAGGTGCGAGCAGACTTTCAGGCCGCGCTCACGTGCAAGGCGAGTTGTGCGCTGATAGCAGGCAAAATCGTGTCCACGATTGATACGATGCAGGGTTTTATCATGTGCGGTTTGCAATCCCAGCTCCAGCCACACTTCATAGCCCTGATCTTTATACTCACAGAGGAGGTCGAGAACCGCATCCGGTACACAGTCGGGGCGCGTTCCGACACACAAACCTACAATGCTGGCCTGACTGACGGCCTGTTGATACATCGAGCGCAGCACCTGCACTTCAGCAAAGGTACTGGTATAAGCCTGGAAGTAGGCCAGATATCGTTTCGCCCGATTAACCAGATGGGCCTGATGCGCGAGCTGTTCGGCGATCGAATGATGCTGCTGCGCTTCATCCGCAAAAGAGGCAACATTACAGAAGGTGCAGCCGCCGCGCCCGATGGTGCCATCGCGATTTGGGCAGCTAAATCCGCCGTGGAGCGTCAGTTTATGAACTTTTTGCCCATAACGACGAGAAAGATCCCCACCAAACATATTGACTAATTTCTGTAACTGCATAATCTGATAGACCGCGCCTTGAAAAGAGGCCAAAGCCTGCCATTTTTAGCCCTTGTCGGCGATGACCTGGATCAATCGCCCCGGCAGGCTTTTATCAATTGCATACCCAGTCAAAATAAACGATATTTCATTCACAACTCAGCCAATTACTTTTCCTTATCTCCGGTCATTTTTTTTATCTTCTGACGTCGATTGCACAAAAACAGTATCATGAAACGTCATACCGCAACAAACCAGCATGAAACACTGCATATAACAATGAATAAAGTGGAGACATGCGCTAACTGGCGGTTATGACAGTGAGACAGATCACACTCCCCGCTTCGTTTCCAGTACGTTAATTCAATGTCAAAATGATATTATTTTTAATATTTTCATCAAGATATATGCTCTGTAGCACATTATCAGAGAAATAAGATTGCCATTTGACCTGTGTGTGGATTCCCGATAACGTGGAAATCCGCTGGAAGCTTTCTGGATGAGCGGTGTGCTCATCATATTTATGCAGTAATTGAGATTCCCTCTGACAGCAAGTCCTCAAACTTGTTTGACCTAAGCGAAATGGATAAAGAGGGCGAATGCGAGGTAAGCGTATAACACGCAAACCCCGTCGCCATGCTCTTGGTGTGCCCGTGCGCAAACGGTATCGGAAGGGTGTCCCGCAGAGCCTGGGGAGGTTCACTGATATGTTGTACGATAAATCCCTTGAGAAGGATAACTGTGGTTTCGGCCTGATCGCCCACATAGAAGGCGAACCTAGCCACAAGGTAGTGCGTACCGCCATACACGCACTGGCCCGAATGCAGCACCGTGGCGCAATCCTCGCAGATGGTAAAACGGGCGATGGTTGTGGTCTGCTGTTGCAAAAACCTGACCGCTTTTTCCGCATCGTTGCCGAAGAGCGCGGCTGGCGTTTAGCCAAAAACTACGCGGTCGGTATGATCTTCCTGAACAAAGATCCTGAACTGGCCGCGGCGTCTCGCCGTATTGTCGAAGAAGAGCTTCAACAGGAAACCCTGTCAATTGTTGGCTGGCGCGATGTACCAACCAACGAAGGTGTACTGGGTGAAATCGCCCTCTCCTCCCTGCCACGTATTGAACAAATTTTCGTGAATGCCCCTGCGGGCTGGCGTCCGCGCGATATGGAACGTCGTCTGTTCATCGCCCGTCGCCGTATTGAAAAACGACTGCAGGAAGACAAAGACTTCTACGTCTGTAGCCTGTCAAACCTGGTCAACATCTATAAAGGTCTGTGTATGCCGGCGGATCTGCCGCGCTTCTACCTGGACCTCGCGGACCTGCGACTGGAATCGGCCATCTGTCTGTTCCACCAGCGCTTCTCTACCAACACCGTGCCGCGCTGGCCGCTGGCTCAGCCGTTCCGCTATCTGGCGCACAACGGTGAGATCAACACCATTACTGGTAACCGCCAGTGGGCTCGCGCCCGTACCTATAAATTTCAAACCCCACTGATCCCGGATCTGCACGACGCCGCGCCGTTTGTCAACGAAACCGGCTCCGATTCCAGTTCTATGGATAACATGCTGGAACTGCTGTTGGCGGGCGGGATGGACATCATCCGCGCCATGCGCCTGCTGGTGCCGCCAGCCTGGCAGAACAACCCGGATATGGATCCGGATCTGCGCGCCTTCTTTGACTTTAACTCCATGCACATGGAGCCGTGGGACGGCCCGGCGGGTATCGTGATGTCCGACGGGCGTTTTGCCGCCTGTAACCTCGACCGTAACGGTCTGCGTCCGGCGCGTTATGTCATCACTAAAGACAAGCTGATCACCTGCGCGTCTGAAGTGGGGATCTGGGATTACCAACCTGACGAAGTCGTCGAAAAAGGCCGCGTCGGCCCAGGCGAACTGATGGTTATCGACACCCGCGGCGGCTGCATTCTGCATTCTGCCGAAACGGACGACGACCTGAAAAGCCGCCATCCGTACAAAGAATGGATGGAGAAAAACGTCCGCCGTCTGGTGCCGTTTGAAGATCTGGCTGACGATCAGGTTGGCCAGCGAGAACTGGACGATGATACGCTCGCCAGCTACCAGAAACAGTTTAACTACAGCGCAGAAGAGCTGGACTCCGTTCTCCGCGTACTCGGTGAAAACGGTCAGGAAGCGGTCGGTTCAATGGGTGATGATACCCCGTTTGCCGTACTTTCCAGCCAACCGCGCATTATTTACGACTACTTCCGCCAGCAGTTTGCCCAGGTGACTAACCCACCTATCGATCCGCTGCGTGAAGCGCACGTCATGTCGCTGGCGACCAGCATCGGTCGCGAAATGAACGTCTTCTGCGAAGCGGAAGGCCAGGCGCACCGTCTGAGTTTTAAATCGCCGATTCTGCTGTACTCCGATTTCCAACAGCTCACCACAATGAAAGAAGAGCACTATCGCGCCGACCGGCTCGATATCACCTTCGATGCGACGCAAACCACACTGGAAGAAACGGTTAAAGCGCTGTGCGATACCGCCGAGCAGATGGTACGCAGCGGCACCGTTCTGCTGGTGCTGACGGACCGTAATATCGGCAAGAATCGTCTACCGGTACCGGCCCCGATGGCGGTCGGCGCAGTACAGACAAGACTGGTAGAACAGAACCTGCGCTGCGACGCCAACATCATTGTCGAAACCGCAAGTGCCCGTGACCCGCATCATTTCGCCGTGCTGCTGGGCTTTGGCGCGACGGCCATCTATCCGTACCTCGCGTACGAGACGCTGGGCCGTCTGATCGATACCCAGGCGATTGCTAAAAACTACCGTACCGTGATGCTGAACTACCGTAACGGCATCAATAAAGGGCTGTACAAAATCATGTCCAAAATGGGCATCTCGACCATTGCCTCCTACCGCTGCTCCAAACTGTTTGAAGCGGTGGGTCTGCACGATGATGTCGTTGCGCTGTGCTTCCAGGGCGTGGTCAGTCGTATCGGTGGCGCGGGCTTTGCCGACTTCCAGCAGGATCTGCTGAACCTGTCCAAACGTGCCTGGCTGGCGCGTAAACCGATTACGCAAGGTGGCCTGCTGAAGTATGTCCACGGCGGCGAATACCATGCCTACAACCCTGATGTAGTACGTACTCTGCAACAGGCAGTTCAGAGTGGTGAATACAGCGACTATCAGGAATACGCAAAACTGGTTAACGAACGTCCCGCGACGACGCTGCGCGATCTGCTGGCAATTAATCCCGGCGACAACGCGGTCAGCATCGAGGAAGTCGAACCGGCGAGCGAACTGTTCAAACGTTTTGATACCGCGGCAATGTCGATCGGCGCACTGAGCCCGGAAGCGCATGAAGCGCTGGCCGAAGCGATGAACAGCATCGGCGGTAATTCTAACTCCGGCGAAGGCGGCGAAGACCCGGCGCGCTACGGCACCAATAAAGTGTCACGCATCAAACAGGTGGCATCCGGTCGTTTCGGCGTTACGCCGGCGTACCTGGTTAACGCCGACGTCATTCAGATTAAAGTCGCTCAGGGCGCGAAACCGGGCGAAGGCGGTCAGCTACCGGGTGATAAAGTGACTCCGTACATCGCCAAACTGCGCTACTCGGTACCGGGCGTGACGCTGATCTCCCCGCCACCGCACCACGATATCTACTCTATCGAGGATTTAGCACAGCTGATTTTCGACCTGAAGCAGGTTAACCCGAAAGCGATGATCTCCGTGAAGCTGGTGTCTGAACCCGGTGTCGGCACCATCGCCACCGGCGTAGCAAAAGCTTATGCGGATCTCATCACCATCGCCGGTTATGACGGCGGCACCGGTGCGAGTCCGCTCTCCTCGGTAAAATACGCGGGCTGTCCGTGGGAACTGGGCCTGGTGGAAACCCAGCAGGCGCTGGTCGCCAACGGCTTGCGTCACAAGATCCGTTTGCAGGTCGATGGCGGTCTGAAAACCGGCGTGGATATCATCAAGGCGGCGATCCTCGGCGCAGAAAGCTTCGGCTTCGGAACCGGTCCGATGGTCGCGCTGGGCTGTAAATACCTGCGTATTTGTCATCTGAACAACTGCGCAACCGGCGTGGCAACCCAGGATGACAAACTGCGTAAGAACCACTATCACGGTCTGCCGTTCAAAGTAACCAACTACTTTGAGTTCATCGCTCGCGAAACGCGCGAACTGATGGCGCAGCTTGGCGTGACGCGTCTGGTGGATCTGATTGGCCGTACCGACCTGCTGAAAGAACTGGATGGGTTTACCGCCAAACAGCAGAAGCTGGCGCTGTCCCGGCTGCTGGAAACCGCGGAGCCTAAGGCTGGCAAAGCGCTGTACTGCACCGAAAACAACCCGCCGTTTGATAATGGCGTGCTGAACGCGCAGTTGCTGCAACAGGCGAAGCCGTATGTCGACGATCGCCAGAGCAAAACCTTCTGGTTCGATATTCGCAATACCGATCGGTCTGTTGGCGCGTCGCTCTCGGGGTATATCGCTCAGACCCACGGCGATCAGGGGCTGGCCTCTGACCCGATTAAAGCGTACTTCAGCGGCACGGCAGGTCAGAGCTTCGGCGTCTGGAACGCGGGCGGCGTGGAGCTGTATCTGACCGGCGATGCCAACGACTATGTCGGCAAAGGCATGGCGGGCGGCTTGCTGGCAGTACGTCCTCCGGTTGGTTCCGCTTTCCGCAGTCATGAGGCGAGTATCATCGGTAACACCTGCCTGTACGGTGCAACCGGTGGTCGTCTGTATGCCGCAGGACGTGCGGGTGAGCGTTTCGGGGTGCGTAACTCCGGCGCAATCACCGTGGTGGAAGGAATTGGCGACAACGGGTGTGAATACATGACCGGCGGGATCGTCTGTATCCTCGGCAAAACCGGGGTGAACTTCGGCGCAGGCATGACGGGCGGGTTCGCCTACGTGCTGGACGAAGACGGCGAGTTCCGTAAACGTGTGAACCCGGAACTGGTCGAAGTGCTGGGCGTTGATGAACTGGCTATCCACGAAGAACATCTGCGTGGCCTGATCACCGAACACGTGCAGCATACCGGTTCACAGCGCGGAGAAGAGATTCTGGCCAACTGGTCAGCCTTCGCCAACAAATTCGCGCTGGTTAAACCGAAGTCCAGTGATGTGAAAGCACTGTTGGGTCACCGTAGTCGTAGCGCAGCAGAGCTGCGTGTGCAGGCGCAGTAAGGGGTAGCAGCAATGAGTCAGAACGTATACCAATTTATCGACCTGCAGCGCGTTGATCCGCCGAAAAAGCCGCTGAAGATCCGCAAAATCGAGTTTATTGAAATCTACGAGCCGTTTTCAGAAGGTCAGGCAAAAGCGCAGGCGGACCGCTGTCTCTCCTGCGGCAACCCGTACTGTGAGTGGAAATGCCCGGTTCATAATTACATTCCAAACTGGCTGAAGCTTGCCAATGAAGGACGAATCTTTGAAGCGGCGGAACTGTCTCACCAGACCAATACGCTGCCCGAAGTGTGCGGACGCGTGTGTCCACAGGACAGACTTTGTGAAGGTTCCTGTACGCTGAATGATGAGTTTGGTGCCGTCACCATCGGCAACATCGAACGTTATATCAATGATAAAGCGTTTGAAATGGGCTGGCGTCCGGATATGACCGGCGTTCGCCAGACCGACAAGCGGGTGGCGATCATCGGAGCTGGCCCGGCCGGACTGGCCTGTGCCGACGTGTTGACCCGCAACGGTGTAAAGGCCGTGGTGTTTGACAGGCATCCGGAGATCGGCGGCCTGCTGACCTTTGGCATTCCGGCCTTCAAGCTGGAAAAAGAGGTGATGACCCGCCGCCGTGAAATTTTCACCGGTATGGGAATCGAGTTCAAACTGAACGTGGAAGTGGGCCGTGACGTACAGCTCGACGACCTGCTGCAAGAGTACGATGCGGTATTCCTCGGCGTCGGCACCTATCAATCCATGCGCGGCGGGCTGGAAAACGAAGATGCCGATGGCGTATTCGATGCCCTGCCGTTCCTGATCGCCAATACGAAGCAGATCATGGGCTTTGGTGAAACGACCGACGAGCCGTACGTCAATATGGAAGGTAAACGCGTGGTGGTGCTGGGCGGTGGCGATACCGCCATGGACTGCGTACGAACCTCCGTTCGTCAAGGGGCAACGCACGTCACCTGTGCCTATCGTCGCGACGAAGAGAACATGCCGGGTTCCCGCCGCGAAGTGAAAAACGCGCGCGAGGAAGGCGTTGAGTTCCAGTTCAACGTGCAACCGCTGGGTGTGGAAGTTAATGCCAATGGCAAGGTCTGTGGCGTGAAAATGGCACGTACCGAAATGGGTGCGCCGGATGCGAAAGGCCGTCGCCGTGCGGAGATCGTACCGGGTTCCGAGCACATCGTACCGGCAGATGCCGTGGTTATGGCGTTTGGTTTCCGTCCCCACAGCATGGAATGGCTGGCAAAACACAGCGTCGAACTGGATTCTCAGGGACGCATCATCGCCCCGGAAGGCAGTGACAACGCCTTCCAGACCAGCAACCCGAAAATCTTCGCCGGTGGTGACATTGTGCGCGGTTCAGATCTGGTGGTGACCGCCATTGCCGAAGGTCGCAAAGCCGCTGATGGCATCATGAACTGGCTGGAAGTGTAGTGCGTAAAGCCGGATGGTGAAAACCATCCGGCGTTTTCAGGCGCCTAACAGGCTGGCGCGAACCTTGACCACGACTTTCTTAATCTCTTTCGGCTCACCCACATTGCATCCCGGCTTGTGTGGTTCTCCTGGCATAAACACCGCGAACATACCCGGTTGCAGAGTAATGGTCTGACAATCAGCAATCTCACGGCAAAGCTGATAATCCTCCTCGACATGCACCTCTTCACACTGGCGCGCGGAATCCACCACGCCGAACTGAATGCGCTCCTCCTCAGTCAGCAACAACTGGATATCAATGTACTGCGCGTGCAGTTCTGCTTTTTTTGCTGTGGACGACCGTGTGGCAAACTGCATCACATTCATAAAGATATCGTCCCCGCGTAGCTCAACGCGACCCGTGTCTTGCTCCTGCGGTCTGGCGGTCAACGCCAGCGTCAGCGCCTCTTCCAGCACGGGATGCAGACCGACAGCAGATAATGTACGAACGTCACCCAATATCATCCTTTCTCTCCTTGCGCTAACAATGCCGCGCCCAGTAATCCCGCATCATGACGGTAATGTGCCGCGCTTAATTCAACGTGATAAACCGGGGGCATCTGTTCGAGACAGGCTCGGACCTGCGTCAGATACCCTTGCGCCAGTCCAACGCTGCCGCCGACAACCACCCGTTGGCAATCGGTAACCGCTTTCGTATCGGCAATCAGTCGCGCCAGCACCTGCGCTGAGTATGCGACCAGACGGCAGGCCTGTTCATCGCCTTCTGCCGCGCGGGAGAAAATAGCTTTCGCATCACATCCGGCAAGCGTCCCTTGCGCTGCTGCTGCGATCCCGCGTCCCGACGCGATAGCCTCGACGCACCCCACCCGCCCACAGCCGCACACCGGCCCATTGGGATCCGCGAGGGTATGTCCCAGATGTCCGGCCAGACCGCCAGTGCCGGTGACTAACTGACCGCCGCTAACCACACCGCCACCGACCCCGGTTGAAACGGTGATAAACACCATATCGCGCGTATCATCAGCCATGGCGCAATACTCCGCCCATGCGGCGGCCTGTGCATCGTTGACCGCCAGCGTCGGCAAACGGGTGAGGGCCTCTAACGTCTGCACCAGCGGAAAGTGAAGCAACCCGCCCAGATTTCTCGGGTTAATTGCCAGCAGGTTACCTTCACGAATAATGCCCGTCGAAGCAATTGCCACCCGATGCGCTTGTGACTGTAACGGTTGCACCAGCGCTTTAAGCGCATCACGCAGTGCCTGAGACGTCTTACTGGCGGGGGTAGGCAGTTCTCGACGTTCGCGAATCTGCAAATTATCCTCTACCAGCGCGGCGGCGAGTTTCGTGCCGCCAATATCAATTGCCAGCGTCGTCATAGCACCGCCTTTTTCAGCGCCGCGTTATACCACTCGCAGATATGTTCCAGCCGGGTAATCGCAGATCCAACCGTTACCGCCCAGGCACCGTGCCGCATCGCTTCACCGGCCTGAGCCGGGGTGTTGTAGCGGCCTTCGGCAATTACCCGACAACCCGCTTCGCTCAGCGCTTTCACCAGCGCCAAATCGGGTGCTTCAGGCGTTTCTGCCGTAGTGTAACCAGAAAGCGTGGTGCCAATAATTTCAGCGCCAAGCGCCTGACAGGCCAGACCGTCCTTCAGCGAGGAGCAATCGGTCATTGCCAGCAACTGGTGATGATGAATACGGGCCAGCAATGCCTCAACCGGAACCGGACGCACACGGTCAGTCCCGTCAATCGCAATAATGTCCGCACCGGCCTGGGCCAGCGCATCCACATCCTCCAGAAAAGCGGTGATGCGCACAGGAGAATCAGCAAGGTCGCGCTTGAGAATGCCAATTATCGGCACGGAAACTACGACTCGCGTCGCCTCCAGATTCTCAACGCCTTCAATACGCAACGCGACGGCACCCGCCTGCTCTGCTGCCAGCGCCATTGCCGCCACAATCTCAGGCTTATCCAGTGGGCTGCCAGGAACCGGCTGGCAGGAGACTATCAGACCACCCTGCGCGGCAATGTTTTTATCCAGTTGTGTAAGTAACGACATACTTCTTCCCTTACGAATGCTGCCCGGTACAAGACCGGGCAAGTGGATTAACTTTTGCTTTTGATTAAGGGGCTTTTATCACCACCGAACGGGATGGCACCGCTAAACGGTTTACCGTCGATAGCATCATGGGTACGCAGCGCCTCGGGTCGCAGCCAGCGCTGGACGCGAGACGGCATGTCCAGACCAATCAGCAGGATCACCACAAAGGTCAGGCTGAAAGAGAGCGATCCCAGTGCGGTGCCCAGATCCAGACGCTGAGCAATCAACGCCCCCAGGATCGGTGCCAACGCCCCGCCGAGTGCGCCGACGTTATAAGTGAAGCCCAGACCGGCCGCCCGCTGATCGGTATCGAAATAACCGCCAATCAATTTTGGCAAGATCCCGGAGATCCCTTGTCCCAGCATCTGCTGGAAAAACAGCAGAAAACCGAGGACCCAGACGTTAGTACCGCCTATCGCAAACACCGGAATGATCAGCACCTGTGAGGCCAGCAGACTGCACACATAAGCTTTACGGGTCCCCAGCCAGTCACCGAGGAAACCGCCTACGCAGCAACCGACCGCGGCGCCAAAGCCGCTAAAGAAGAGCACGCGGGCCACGGTGGAAGGATCGTAAGCCAGCTCCGTTTTCAGATAAGTGGGCAACAACGCCTGAATCGGCCACGAGTAGAGGAAAGCAAACAGGACGACGACCATGAGCATAACGCCCGTCGGCCAGCGCTTGCCGCTGCTTTGCACCATGAAGCTGATAAAGATCACCGCACACAGCACACCCAGTACCGCGACAATCGCCGCATTTTGCAGGTCACCGGCAAAGCAGAACCACAGTGCGGTCGCCGCCGCTATCGTCATCAGCATATTGACGACGCGATGCTCACCCCGATAGAGAATATCAACCATCGTGCGTACCGGCGCTTTACCTGCATGCTTCTCTTTCCAGTCCTCCGCTTCCGGTATGTTTTTCCGCAGCCAGAGCGCGAAAATAATCGGCAGGATGCCAATGAAGAACAGCGCGCGCCATCCCCAGACGGGCACGACCAGACTGTAGACCTGAGCCGCAATCACGGCGCCAACGGAGAAACCCGAGATCAGAAAACCACTGGCCTTATTACGCAGATGTTTTGGCCAGCTTTCAATTACATAGGTTGCACTGGAGCCATATTCACCCGCCATCCCCATGCCAATCACCAGTCGGGCAATAAACATGGTGGTGTAACCCGGCGCAAAACCGCAGGCCAGTGTCCCCATTGAGAAGAGAATAATACTGGTGACCATTGCCAGACGGCGCCCATAACGGTCACCCATTGCGCCCAGCATTAACCCGCCAAACCAGCGGGAAATAAAAGCTGCCGAAATCAGACTCGCCGCCTGAACCGTCGTCAGCCCAAATTCGCCTTGCACTTCCGTCAGCACAAGGGCAATCAACACAAAATCAAAACCATCCAACAAATATCCCAGCCATGCGGCGGAAAATGCTCGCCATTGCGCCCGGTTGAGATGGCGATACCACGGGATGCTTTGGGTAGAAGTACTCATTTTACTCTCCCGACGATTTTTTTACTGTATTGCCGGATGGCGGCTTCGCCTTATCCGGCCTACGTATCGTGTTGTGTTTTGTAGGCCGGATAAGCATCAGCGCCATCCGGCACCCCATCAGGAACGTTCCGCCATCAATTGTTCCGCCAGCGCTTTCAGTTCCGGCAGATATTTTTCATCTACAGGGGCAAACGGCTTGCGACACAGTGGTACAGAAATCACATCCATATAGTGCAGAACCGTTTTCAACCCGCGGAACACGCCAGCCTTAATCAGTAGATCGATAACCTTATTGCACTCTGTTTGCAGCTTTTGCGCCGTCCGGATGTCACCTTCTTTGAGTGCTTTTACCATTCCCAGATACCGCCAGCCCATGATGTTGTAAGTGCTGCCAATACCACCGTCCGCTCCGGCCAGCAGGCCAGAAGCGAAAATTTCGTCATAACCGTTATAGAGCACCAGATCCGGATGCGCGCGTCGGATCTGTTCCATCTGAAACAGATCGCCTGACGTTTGTTTCAGTGCGCCAACGCCTGGCAACGTCACCAGCGTGTTGATCTGATCCAGCGTTAACTTCACGCCACTCAACGCCGGAATGTTATAGACCACCATCGGCAGGCCATCTGCCGAATCAATGATGGCCCGGTAATGATCGCAGTGTTCCTCGAAGCTGAACGGATAGTAGAACGGCGTTACCGCAGAGACGGCATCAAAGCCGTAACGATGTGCTGCGCGAGCGAGCTGCTGGCTCTCGTGGGTGCTGACCGTTCCAACGTGAGCGATAAGCGTCACTTTGCCCTTCGCCTCTTCCGCAACCACTTCCAGTACCTGCTCCCTTTCCGCACAACTCTGCACAAAGGCTTCGCCGGTAGAACCACCTACATACAACCCATCAATACCCTGAGCGATGTTGAAACGCACCAGTCGGCGCAGGCTCTCAATATCCAGTTTTTGCTGGTTATCGAAGGGGGTTAACAATGCTGGCATTACGCCTCGTAAATCTTTTGCCATAACGACCTCTGTCATGATTAGTGTTATCTGACTGCATACCTTTATACCTGTTATACCAGATCAAATAAGCAGCAGCACAATACAGAACGCTTATAGTGCGATCTGCTTCACTAAACGATCGTCAGGATCGCGATCACTTACGTGTTTTTGAATTTTTACCGAGAGCGTGCCAGGTGGCGGAAACGCTGTTGAGATGAGATTGCAAAGCGCGATCGGCTTCATCCGGGTCGCGCTGGCGGATGGCCTCCACGATGGCAATATGCTGCTGATAACTCACATTATTATGCTCGTAAAGCTCACGATCCGGCACGGTCGGGCGAGCGGCGATCAGCCAGTCCAGCAGCGCAACGTGGATCGCCATAAAGATCGGATTGCCGGGGATCTCCGCCAACACGCGATGAAAATCGACATCTGAACGAATGAACAGCGCATTGTCATCCAGCGACCGGCTGTTGATCTCCAGTGCTTTTGCCAGCAGATCGATTTGTTCGTCTGTCGCATTCTCAGCGGCATAACGCACGAGGCTGGACTCAAAGAACAGGCGCAACTGCTCGAAGTGGGCAATACCGTCTGGATGCGCGAGGAAATCTTTCGCCATTCCGGACAGTTCACCAATGATGGTATCCGCCGAAGGACGCGAAACGCGGGCGCGTTCGCCGTTGTTAATTTGCACCAGACCTTTACGCTTCAGCGCCGCCAGTGCCTCACGTACTGAAGGACGACCAACGTTGAAAAAGGCCATCAGTTCCCGCTCGGACGGCAACTGTTCCCCCTCGCCGAATTCACGGCGACGGATCATCTGCTCTAACTCTTCTTCGACCATTTCCGACAGCTTTTTACGCGCCAGCGGACGACGGCGAAGGCTACGCCCAATGGTAGCGGGAGAATCTTCTGCTTGCGAATCGAATGCGTTCATAAGACCTATTTGCGAGTCACGGTGACAAACAACAGCAGGCTCATCGTAACACAGGATTGGAAGGAGGGTGAAACCGTGGTCGGCACGATCAAAAACAGGCCTCACTGGGCCTGTTTTCATCTATTTAACAACACGTAATGCCGGTCGACCACCTCGCGGCGGCGGCGGATCGTCATCCGGGCTGTTGTCATCGTCATGATCCGGCTTGTCACCGTCAATGACTGACATAACGGTTTCGCTCTCTGTGCCAGATGTCACATCATCGTCATTAAGACTGGCAACATCCTCGTCATAGGCCGCTTCCGGTTCAAACATCGTTCCGGCACCGTTTTCACGCGCATAAATAGCCAGCACTGCTGCTAACGGCACAGAAACCTGACGCGGAACACCGCCAAAACGCGCATTAAAACGCACTTCGTCGTTAGCCAGCTCCAGATTCCCCACCGCACGCGGTGCAATGTTCAGGACAATCTGCCCGTCGCGTGCATATTCCATTGGAACATGCACACCAGGCAACGTCACATCCACCACCAGGTGCGGCGTGAGTTGGTTGTCCAGCAACCACTCATAGAAAGCACGCAGCAGATACGGACGACGTGGTGTTAGCTGTGACAAATCCATCAGTATTAACCCCGGCCAAGACGCATTTCGCGTTCAGCTTCGGTTAAAGACGCCAGGAAAGAATCACGCTCGAAGACGCGGGTCATGTAACCTTTCAACTCCTTCGCGCCCGCACCACTGAATTCAATGCCCAGTTGCGGCAGACGCCACAGCAGCGGTGCCAGGTAGCAATCCACCAGGCTGAATTCATCGCTCAGAAAATACGGTTTCTGACCGAATACCGGCGCAATCGCCTGCAGTTCTTCACGCAGTTGTTTGCGGGCAACGTCAGCTTCTGAAGCAGACCCGCTAACGATGACGTTCATCAGCGTATACCAGTCTTTTTCGATACGGTGCATGTACAGGCGGCTTTCACCACGTGCCACCGGGTAAACCGGCATCAATGGCGGATGAGGGAAACGCTCATCCAGGTATTCCATAATGATGCGAGATTCCCACAGGGTCAGCTCACGATCCACCAGTGTCGGGACGCTCTGATTCGGGTTGAGGTCAATCAGATCCTGCGGAGGATTGTCCTTTTCCACGTGCTCGATCTCGAAACTTACACCTTTCTCCGCCAACACAATGCGGACCTGATGGCTATAGATGTCAGTAGGACCAGAAAACAGCGTCATTACCGAACGTTTGTTGGCAGCGACAGCCATGAAAACCTCCAGGTATATTCAGAATTTTTACTGCTACCGGCCATCGCATGGCCAGTCAGAAGTGATGTCACCCACTTCGGAAAAGTCATCATCGTTCAAAAAGCAAACAAAAAATGAGCAATACCCGATATTTGGGCAGAAAATTGGATGATAGTTTACCAGATTTTGTGACCTTTGTGGTGAGTCGATTCTGGAAATGGGGAAAAAGAGGGTATTGTCAGCGGTTTACGCCAGATTTATTCATAAAAAAACCCGCCGAAGCGGGTTTTTTCGCCAACCGTAATCTGCCAGAGGCAGAAAACAATTAACGTTTGGAGAACTGCGGACGACGACGTGCTTTACGCAGGCCGACTTTCTTACGTTCAACCTGACGAGCATCACGAGTTACGAAGCCAGCTTTACGCAGTTCGGAACGCAGGGACTCATCGTACTCCATCAGAGCGCGGGTGATACCGTGACGGATCGCACCAGCCTGACCAGAGATACCACCACCTTTAACAGTGATGTACAGATCCAGTTTCTCAACCATGTCGACCAGTTCCAGCGGCTGACGAACTACCATACGGGCAGTTTCACGACCGAAGTACTGTTCCAGAGAACGTTGGTTGATAACGATTTTGCCGTTGCCCGGTTTGATGAAAACGCGAGCTGCGGAACTTTTGCGGCGACCAGTGCCGTAGTATTGATTTTCAGCCATTGCCTATAATCCCGATTAGATGTCAAGAACTTGCGGTTGCTGTGCCGCGTGGTTGTGCTCGTTGCCAGCGTAAACTTTCAGTTTACGGAACATAGCACGACCCAGCGGGCCTTTTGGCAGCATGCCTTTAACCGCGATTTCAATCACACGCTCAGGACGGCGAGCAATCATCTCTTCAAAGGTCGCTTCTTTGATACCACCGATGTGGCCGGTGTGGTGATAGTACACTTTGTCAGTACGCTTGTTGCCGGTTACAGCAACTTTGTCAGCGTTCAGAACGATGATGTAATCACCGGTATCTACGTGCGGAGTGTATTCCGCTTTATGCTTACCGCGCAGGCGACGAGCCAGTTCAGTAGCCAGACGGCCCAGAGTTTTACCGGTCGCGTCAACAACGTACCAGTCGCGTTTTACGGTTTCTGGTTTAGCTGTAAAAGTTTTCATTAAAAGCTTACCCAATAAATAAGTTACACGTTGGTGAACACCCAAACGTTATGTCAGTTGAGGTTCACACGACAAAGTCCGGCAAACCTACCCCTTCGAATAGCCAATGCCAGCACACAAAAAGTTTTGGGAAAAAAACTTTCTTGTAACGTGGGGTCGCAAGATTATAGAGAAGTCGGGGTCAAAGATCGACCCCTAAATGTGATTTGCTCAACAGTTTGTTGGCAGCCATCAGGGCATGTGCTCTCGCTTCAGATACTCTTCGCTCTGCATCTCCTGCAAACGCGACAGACAGCGCTGAAATTCGAACTTCAGTCGCTCGCCCTGATACACCTCATAGAGAGGCACGGCGGCGCTCACCACCAGCTTGACGTGGCGCTCGTAAAATTCATCCACCAGCGCAATAAAACGGCGCGCTTCGCTTTCCATCAGCGGCGTCATCACCGGCACATCAAACAGCATTACCGTATGATATAACCGTGACAGCGCAATATAGTCGTGCTGGCTACGGGCATCGACACACAGGGTGTGGAATGACACCGCCAGCGTCTGGTTTTCTATGCCCAGCGTCGGTAACGGACGGTGATTGATCTCCAGAACCGGTCCTTGCTGTTCACGTTTGGCACCCGCCAGCGCCAGCCAGAGGTTGTCCATCTGCTGCTGCGTTTCATTGTTCAGCGGGGAGAGCCACAAATGCGCCTGAGTCAATGTCCGCAGACGATAATCCACGCCGGCATCAACGTTCATGATGTCACAATGTTGTTTAATCGCATCGATCGCGGGAAGAAAACGCGTACGCTGTAACCCATTACGGTAGAGCTCATCAGGCGGAATGTTCGATGTCGCCACCAGCGTAATACCGCGCGCAAACAGCGCCTTCATCAGACCGCCGAGCAGCATGGCGTCGGTGATGTCAGAGACAAAAAACTCATCAAAGCACAGCACATCCGTCTCGGCCTTAAAACGGTCGGCCAGGATTTCAAGCGGATCGGTTTGCCCCTGGAGAGCAGTTAACTCCTCATGCACGCGCAGCATAAAGCGATGAAAATGCAGGCGCTGCTTACGCACGCCTGGCAGGCTATGGTAGAACAGGTCCATCAGCCAGGTTTTCCCTCGCCCTACGCCCCCCCACATGTATAAACCTCGCACCGGAGCGTTGCGTGACTCTTCTTTTTTCCCCAGCAGCTTACCGACGCGAGCCATAAACCCTTTTGTTTCCGGGACAGCGGTTTTGTTCGAGGTCAACGCCTGGTAAATGATCTCCAGACGATTGACCGCTTCTTTTTGCACGTCGTCGGGCTGGTGAGTACCATCGTTAATGGCTTTTAGGTAACGCGATGTGGGGGTAAAGCTCTGCATGATGTTATTGTTATTCCTTGAAAATCGGTGTGCCGTCGTTCACGGTTGACGAAAAAAAGGCCGTTCTACACTACGCGATATAAAGACGGGATTCCACTTCTGCGGGATTAGCGGTTATAGTGGCAGTATCAGGCGCAGGCATGGAGCCTAAAGCCAACACCCTACGGAAACAAAAGACAACGGGAGATGTTCATGACCTGGGAATACGCGCTAATTGGGTTAGTCGTCGGCATCATCGTCGGTGCTGTAGCCATGCGTTTTGGCAACCGGAAATTACGTCAGCAACAAGCGTTGCAGTACGAACTGGAAAAGAATAAAGCCGAGCTGGAAGAGTATCGCGAAGAGTTGGTCAGCCATTTTGCCCGCAGCGCCGAGTTGCTGGACACCATGGCCCACGATTATCGCCAGCTGTATCAGCACATGGCGAAAAGCTCCAGCAGCCTGCTGCCTGAACTGTCAGCGGAATCTAACCCGTTCCGTAACCGTCTGGCCGAGTCTGAAGCCAGCAATGACCAGGCACCGGTACAAATGCCGCGTGACTATTCCGAAGGTGCATCCGGCCTGCTGCGTAGTGGTGCAAAGCGCGACTAATCGCACATCGTTAATATTTTTCCCGGGCGCAGCGATTGCGCCCACCTCTTATCTCCCGTCCCGACTATCATTTAATCATTATCCGCATTGTTAGCAGATTGAAAATTCAATAACATCAAACTGTTTTGAATCGTCTTTCCCTTTACTCAAGGTACGAGAGCAGGATCAATGAAAATACAAACCCAGCTGTTGAGTGCATTAGCGTTAAGTGTCGGGTTAACTCTCTCGGCGCCATTTCAGGCCATTGCGTCGATTCCAGGTCAGGTTCCCGGCCAGCCCGCGCTTCCCAGTCTCGCCCCGATGCTCGAAAAGGTGCTGCCTGCCGTCGTCAGCGTGAAGGTTGAAGGCACCGCGACCCAAACGCAGAAAGTCCCTGAAGAGTTTAAAAAATTCTTTGGTGATGACCTGCCAGAGCAGCAGGCGCAGCCGTTTGAAGGGCTAGGTTCCGGGGTTATTATCGACGCCGCGAAAGGCTATGTTCTGACCAATAATCACGTCATTAATCAGGCGCAGAAGATCAGCGTGCAGTTGAATGATGGGCGTGAATTCGAGGCTAAACTGATTGGCAGCGACGATCAAAGCGATATCGCCCTGCTGCAAATTCAAAACGCCAGCAAGTTGACGCAAATCGCTATCGCCGACTCGGATAAACTGCGCGTCGGTGATTTCGCCGTGGCAGTCGGTAACCCGTTTGGCCTCGGGCAAACCGCTACCTCCGGTATCGTTTCGGCGCTGGGGCGCAGCGGGTTGAATCTGGAAGGTCTGGAAAACTTTATTCAAACCGACGCCTCTATTAACCGTGGGAACTCAGGTGGCGCGCTGCTTAACCTGAACGGTGAGCTGATCGGTATTAACACGGCCATCCTTGCGCCTGGCGGCGGCAGCGTTGGAATCGGTTTTGCCATCCCCAGTAATATGGCCCGAATACTCGCGCAGCAGCTGATTCAGTTTGGTGAAATCAAACGCGGTCTTCTGGGCATTAAAGGGACCGAAATGACTGCTGACATCGCCAAAGCGTTCAAGATGGACGTGCAGCGCGGAGCCTTTGTCAGCGAAGTGCTGCCGAACTCCGGTTCCGCCAGGGCGGGCATTAAGTCCGGCGATGTGATTACCAGCCTCAACGGTAAACCACTCAACAGTTTTGCCGAGCTGCGTTCCCGGATTGCCACCACAGAACCCGGCACCAAAGTGAAGCTTGGCCTGTTGCGTAACGGCAAGCCGCTGGAGGTGGAAGTAACACTCGATACCAGCACCTCATCGTCTGCCAGCGCGGAGATGATCGCCCCGGCATTGCAGGGCGCGACATTAAGCGACGGTCAGCTCAAAGACGGCAGTAAAGGCATCAAAATTGACAGCGTTGAAAAGAGCAGTCCCGCCGCACAGGCTGGTCTACAGAAGGATGATGTGATCATCGGAGTCAACCGTGACCGGGTAAACTCTATCGCCGAAATGCGCAAAGTGCTGGAAGCCAAACCGTCCATTATCGCGCTACAGATCGTCCGCGGAAACGAAAGCATTTATCTGCTCCTGCGCTAAATCCAGTTAACCGGACATCAGCCTCGCGTGTGATGTCCGGTTAACTCGTGATATGCTGCTGCCGTTCCTTTTATTAATGACGCCTCCATCATGTTAGTGAAGCTCTTACGTTCGGTCGCAATTGGTTTGATTGTTGGCGCCATTCTTTTGGTCGCCATGCCTTCGCTTCGTAAAATCAACACACTTTCTGCGCCGCAATATGACAGTGCCGACGAGACGCCCGCCAGTTATAACTCTGCAGTACGTCGCGCGGCCCCCGCTGTGGTCAACGTCTATAACCGCAGTATGAACAGCACCGCGCATAATCAACTGGAAATCCGCACCCTGGGTTCCGGTGTGATTATGGATCAGCGCGGCTACATTATTACCAATAAGCATGTGATCAACGATGCCGATCAGATTATCGTCGCCTTACAGGATGGGCGAGTGTTTGAGGCGTTGCTGGTCGGCTCTGATACGTTGACCGATCTGGCGGTACTGAAAATCAACGCCACAGGCGGTCTGCCGACGATTCCGATCAATGCTGGACGTTCACCGCATATCGGCGACGTGGTACTGGCGATCGGTAACCCCTATAACCTTGGACAGACCATCACTCAGGGCATTATCAGCGCCACGGGGCGTATCGGCCTGAATCCAACCGGACGGCAGAACTTCCTGCAAACGGATGCCTCTATCAACCACGGTAACTCTGGCGGAGCACTGGTGAACTCGCTGGGCGAACTCATGGGCATAAACACCCTGTCGTTTGATAAAAGCAATGACGGCGAAACGCCGGAAGGGATCGGCTTTGCCATTCCGTTCCAGTTGGCGACCAAGATTATGGATAAGCTGATCCGCGATGGTCGAGTTATCCGTGGCTACATTGGGATTGGCGGTCGTGAAATCGCTCCACTGCACACCCAGGGCGGCGGTATGGATCAGATTCAGGGGATCGTCGTGAACGAAGTCGCGCCTGATGGTCCAGCGGCGCAAGCCGGTATTCAGGTTAACGATCTGATTATTTCCGTGAACAGCAGACCCGCGGTCTCCGCACTGGAAACCATGGATCAGGTGGCAGAGATTCGCCCTGGATCGGTGATTCCGGTGATTGTCATGCGTGATGATAAGCAACTGACGCTGCAGGTCACCATTCAGGAATACCCGGCAACCAATTGATTATTGGTCATCAGACAATAAAAAACCGGAGACATCGCTCTAATGCTTGTCAGTTAAGCTTTTGATGGAAGCCGTAACGCGTAGCGTTGCGGCT